>ERZ808277.150-NODE-150-length-31683-cov-4.325408_pt1 | contig 31683 bp, 59 predicted proteins | sample MGYA00521240_ERZ808277 | MGnify/ENA primary metagenome ERZ808277 (study PRJEB31516, sample SAMN03275599) | gut metagenome | biome: mammalia-associated habitat; material: feces | host: Papio cynocephalus | place: Kenya | collected 2012-07-17 ... | reverse complement strand
TCCAACTTATCCTGCATGGCCCGGCTACCAGCCAAGCATCCTGCATCCAGTACCTCTTGCGTATTGACTGCGGCATTGGTCTGACAGAATGTAAGGACGGCAACGTTGTTCTCCATAGCTGCGTCCTTCAAATTGCTCACAATATCTGCAAGCACCTGGTCAGACCGAGTAGCCACGCCGTTCTTTTTGGCTATGTCGCTGCTGACAGCTGACTGCTGGCTTACATAATCAAAGATGACGTATGATACCCCGTACAGCGTGGCATATTCCTTGATACACGCCTTGAGCTTGTCATTGGTAAATGACGGCATAGTGACGATATAGATATTGCTGTCATGCAGGATTTGAATAGCCCTATCTACGCGCTCTTCTTCGCCTTCTTCATAGCGACCATTCAAGATGTGAAAAGTCGGAACCCCGCTGATAGAGCCGACCAGCTTAGGCGTCAGTTCCTCTTGGTCATTCAGCTCATATTGCAGAAAGAGTACGCCTTTATGCTGATAGCACGGATTGGGCATATAGCATCCGGCCTCATCGTCCCATAGTTCAGGGCACCCAATCAATGCGGCATTATACAGTGCCACGCCTGTCTTGCCTGAGCCGCTGACAGCGCCAAACATTGTGAGTTGCCCAAGTTGCCAGCCTCTTGCCGCCGTGTTTAGATAGCGACTGAACCATGATGCGCCAAACATCGGCTCTTGCTTAAATCGCTCTTTTACCGCTTCAAATCCATCACCTGCTCTTAGCTCATGCGTTGACTTGTCCTGATAGAATTGCTTGCGGATATTGATGGATAGACCGTCGTAGTAATCAAGGATTTCTTGGATGCTATATTTTTCAGGTTCGTACTCAAAGCGGTTAATGTCAATACCGGCCTTCTGATAAGCAGTCAGCAGACTGGCCTTTCTAACGCCTTGCCAATACATCTCATAGTTGCCGAGAACAGCCAGCTGCTTAACGGCATCAATGAAACCATTAAGGTCGTTAGCATCGAACACCTGTTTCACTTCGGCATTGTTCTTGCACAGATTATAGCAATCCATAGCCGTCACTGTGCCGCATCCTTTACGAGCAAGGGCGTTTATGGCCTGAAACAAACGCAAATGGAAGGCGACTTGCTCGAAGTCAGAACGGTCGATTGGGTATTTGTCAGACAGGCAAAGAGATGGCTGTATCATCATACATCCCAAACAAAGTCTGGCTGAATTGTGGTCATAGGGCATTATGTAAATACATCCTCCTCTTTATCCCGCCGCACAATCACGGCATCATCATCTGCTGGCGTCCATCCAGCCACCTGCTGTTTCATGCGCTGTTGCCATTGATAATAATTTCGGGCGGCGTCCCAATAATATGGCACTAAGGCCAGCCCATCACCATACATCTGCACTTGCTCATGCTCTCGCATATACCATAGCGTGTAGTGTATACCCTGTATGGTCATGCCGTCCTTGCACATGCGCTGTACATTAGCGCCAAATTTCACCCATGCCGTATTTGGCGCATACGTCTGTACATAATCCGTCAGTTGGCGCATTGGGGATACGACGGTTGGCGGCTTTGACTTGGGCGCATGAGCCGCTTGCCATGCTTCAGCGCAAGCATCAGAGCATGCATACCATCCCTTGCGTAGTTCAATGGCGGCATCACGCTCTATCTGCTTGCCGCATTGACGGCATGTCACCGTCGGCTTAATCATAGGGATAGCCTACCTTATGGAAATCAACAACCTCGCCATCAACCATCTTGTGATACCACAGGTCATCGTTGTAAGCAATCAGTCGGATGCGGATGTAGTCCTCACCGTTAATTACGTCGTCCGTGAGAACCTTGCCATAGCGCAACAGCTCATCAGATGTTGTGGGTTGATAGCCATCAACCATCCAATCATGTACCCAATAATTTCCATCAACATGGAAGTCACCCTGTTCATCTGGGCCAGTTGCAAATATTTCTTTGCCCCAAGGGAGGCTGTTGGCGGTCATGCCGAACACGACTTCAATGCCGTCGCTGTATACGACGTATTCACCATCATACTGTATAGCAAATTCAACAACCTTATCCCACGGCTTCAATTTAATCTTCATTGATTGTGCCCTCCTGTTTATTTGATAGCTACATTATAGCACATGACGATCTGGTTGTCAAGCCTGTTCTTCGATAAATTCCCCCCACTGGTCTGCCATAGCATTGGCAATGCCTTGGAACGTCTTACTGCGAATCTTAGCAGTGCGCGGGTCGTTCCATGATAAAATTTTACCATTTTCATCCGTCGCCCAATTTGCACTCGCCCCACAACTATACCCACCCTCAAGAATTTCGCCTGGGTCTACTACGTTTGTTGGCTTAAGACAAGGCAGCCCATTTAACCACAAACAGGTGCCCTTGCGAGCATGGTGGCCGAAATAATACGGTTGAATAACTTGGTCGGGCTTGCGATAAGTAGTTGACATAATGCCAACGGGGTTCTCTACGGCAATATGTCCACATGGCGCATTGATAAATGCCATAAAGAAGTCGATGGCGTTCTCTCTATCTTTCATACGCTTGATAGCCTTGTTGCCGTACTTCTCGACGTTGAACCAGCGATTCCCAGATACCGTCAGGTATGTGCAAGGTGGATGAGCAATGAGCAAATCCCACTTGTCAACATAATGCGACTGACCGTCAGCAGTTAGGAATTGCCCCCCCTTAATGACCGCTAAAGCATCGCCATGGATGTGCCATTCTGGATGACCACCAGAACACGGCTCAATGTCACAGCTGTATGCCTCCCAGCCACGCTCTCTAAACGCCGTACATACGCGCTGGCTTTCTTCGCAAGCAACAAGCAACTTAAATTTCTTATCCATTTCAACCTCCCATAATTTCCAACTCAAGCAAAATTTTCTTCATCTGCTCATCATCTATATATTCATCAAGCGGCTTGCAATCGGCTACTTGTAAGCCATACGGTGATATATCTACAACGTCATCATGCGCTATATATCCGCCAGAATATATCAAGCCGAGCCGATATACACGCTGCTCATAGCCGCTTGGTGCTGGTAGATGGAACTCGCGCGGCCAATCTCCGACGAGGTTTATAAATCGCCCATTATCCACCCATTGCCCATCAACTTCTATGCTAATATTATCGACCATCTTAGCATCGACGACGCGCATATAGCAACCATTGAAATATATGGTGTCATGCCATTCATTTATATTGCCGCTAACCATAAGGCGGGTTGGTTGGGCGGATGGTGACATGGTATATATCGGCTCTTTGCCGTTCTTGGCGACCGTTCCCTTAATTTTGGGATGCAAATAAGGGATTGTGCGGTCAAGTGAGGCAAGCTGCTCAACTGCCCATTTGCGGCTGATTGTCTGCTGAATGGTGATGGCTTGGCCGTTTACATCAAGCGCCATGCGGATTTTGGCATGAGTGGCATAGTATTGAATAGCACACTCAAGCAAACTACCTGTCGCTATGAACCGGTTTCGCATTGACCATCACCTCCTGTCATGGGCTATTATAGCAAAGAAGCGGGCAAATGTCAAGCCCGCTTCTTAGATTTTTTATTTGTTACGCAAAAGGATTTACGTCGCTATCATCCCAAGGATTGCTCTCGGCGGCAGGTGCGCTATCAGTATTGGCAAAGGGGTCACTCATAGTGCTATTGTTGTCGTCTGCAAATGGATTCTGGAACGGCTCAGCGGACTTGGTGGTGGTAGAGGTCGTCTTACTGGGGTCGAGCTTTTTCAGCTCAGGAACTTTGAAATCGCCCTTCTTGATGGTGTCAACAGAGCGAACGGCGCTCACATAGGTGCGCTCGCGAACCACGCCCTTCTGGTTCAGGTATTCCTCCAGACCCACAACGATGCCTACCTGCTTACCGACCAGCTTCTTCTCATCAAAGTCGAACTTAAAGCCCTTATTGCTGTTCTCAACGGCGTTCACAAACCCCTTAAACATGGATTCGGCAGTGGACTTATAGCTACGGACAAAAGAACCGGCATTGGGCCATTTCTTGTCTGCACGAGTGTCGCCATCATACTGCTTCTTAAAGAAACCCTTATACTCACCATCTGCAATGTCAAAGGACACCTTGAGGTATTCCTTTTCCGCTACGTCCTGCACATTCAAGATTTTGATGATGTACCCACCAACGGGCAGCCTCTCAAATCCGTTGTTTTCCTTGATATTTTCCCAGTTGTTAATTGCTCTCATTACGCTTTACCTCGCTTTAATATATTACTCACCCTTAGCCTTATTTTTTGCAGTAGGCGCAACTGCCTTCTTCAGCCCATAGTATTCGCGAATGGTATCATCCACCATCTTGAGGTCGTTGTCAATCTCAATGTCGTCAAACATACCCATGGGAGACTTGCAGGGATTAGTGCCGTCAGACTGCGTGACAAAATAATGCCGCCGTTCATCTGCCTTAGCCAGCAGGACAATACTAAACAGTCCCTCAATGGTCAACTGCTGGTCAAGCATCTTACCCAGCGTCTTAGCCTTGACCTTGCCATTCTCGTCTGTTTCGATATGCTGCATGACGTAGACGATGGTATCAGTGCTTGTGCCTTCCTGAACAAATCTCAGCATCTCCTCATAATTCTTGGCCATTGTAGTAAATTTTGCGTACCCTGCAACATTTGCATTGGCAAAGCTCTCAAACGCCATTAGATACTGAGCGTCATCAATGACCCAACTGGGTCGATTACCCTCTTTGATTGCGTCGTAGATGTTTTTATACCCTACCCTGTTCACAGCGACAAGCCCATTTGTATTGCGAAACGGAAGCGGCTTAGATGCCACATTGAGGATGCCAACATCCTCCTTCTTGAAATTGCGCAGTGAGGCGGTCTTACCAGCGCCGCTTTCACCTAACACGAGTACAGCGATACCCATAATTCATCATTCCTTTCAAAAAATTATTTATTCGCTTCATAAAACGCCCATGCAAATCCCGGCGGTGTCATAGCCCTCAACTCGGCATCTGTTGTTGGCTCATGATGCCATGCTAGTTGTGGTATATTCTTCCATGCCGATTTATGCAAGAACGCAAAATTGGGCTTATTACGGCCTTTGCGCTGATACAGCGGCAACTTGTTCGGCACGTCATCCCACTTGCTATACAGCTTAGGCGGGATGTTAAACTCACCCCAAATATCCGTCGCCTTAGTCCATGGGTCGCCATATTCCCATGGCTGGAATGTCATCTTAGGAGCACCAAGAAAATCACGCAGATGACCACGCGGATTTTCAAGTGCCCACCATTGCGGCTTACACTGCTCAATAATCCGTAGACAGGCATTGACAATTTCCATACCGGCGTCAAAGTCGCGCTTACGATTCTCAGCGATGCAATTCAACACGCTAAATTCGGTGCAGGGGGGGGCAGCAAGGATGCCCCACACATTATCAGGCGGTTCATAAGTCAGCACATCATATACAGGCAAGGTAATGATGTGTACATCATAGCCATTGAGTTGCCAGGGTCGTGACCATGAGCCAGTGCCGCCACACAGGTCGAGGATGATTTTAGGACTGTCCATTATCCGCATCTCCGTCCTTACGTTCGCCGTAGGAGCAAAAATCATCCAGCCTACGAGGCTGCCATGCCTCACTATGTAAGTTACCGTCCTGATAAATTTTCAGGCAAACGCCCATGTCATAGTGCTTGCAGCCCTTGCACCGTACCACCGGCTCCACATCTGCTGGGAACATATCCGCCAGCGCACGCTTGGCATCCGTCATAGTAGCGTTTGGCATTGTCACCTCCAGATGGGTCAGCCGCGCAATCGCTACGTCAAGGTCAATGTATTCCGCCATCACTCCACCTCCTAACATCCAGCGCCAACGCCATAATTGGGGTCTTTGGTCATCCTTGCAATTTCATCTGCGGATAGCGTTCGATTGCTCACGGCGTATGTAACCGGCGCTTCACACCTGTGCTGACACGCCACGCACTCACAACGGTTAAGGCTGCTTGTTGTGTTCTGCCGGAATGGACAAAGCTGGTTGAAACAATCCATCACTTCGCCTCCTCGCTTTCACAGTTATCAAAACAGTCACCCAACGTAACGTTCATCCACCCATCGGTGAGTTCACAATAAGCGATTTGTTCTCCGATTGCATTGATAATAGAATCGACGCAGTGTTTACAGTCACAATTATGCCACCCCTTGTCCATCACTCCACCTCCTCACTATTTGCACCGTTTCGCCGAAGGTATGCAACGCAGTTTTCAGGCTCGTTCCCACAAAGGCATGGAGCGTATACGCAGGTTGCGCATATATTAAACATTTCTGTCAACGTCATCACTCCACCGCCTCATACGTTTTCTTGAAGATGTCCGCCTTGCAGGGGTAGAACTCCCCGTTCACGCCCCAGATGATGTAGTCGCCCTTCCCACACCGCATCGTGCCCTCAAGGGTCTCAATGTCGATATATGCCTCGCTGTACGAAACCGGCTGCTCACCCATAAATGCAAGGCACTCTTTCTAGTTCCAGCCCAAAAACCGGATCGCCTGGATCTCCACCGGCTTCTTTCGATATGTTCTAATGGACATGTTGCTCCTCCTGTTCTTCAAAATAGAACTTGACGGGATGTTCGTTTTCCACCACCTCGCCATACGTAATACCTACCTTGTAGATGTAGTTTCCTCGCAGCTTTCGAGGGATTTCCTCAATAAACCGACGGAACAAAGACAACGGGTTTGCCCGTTTGTAGTGGTTGCACATCCGGCAAGCTGGCATAAGATTGTCGATGTCATCTGTTCCGGCATCCTCGCCGTTCCACGCCCGGAGCGGCTTAAAATGGTCCACCTGCATGTCTTTGTAGGCGATCTCTCTCCCGCAATAGGCGCAATGTCCGTCGTACTTGCGATACACGGCTTCACGCTTCGTCTTGCTGATTGCCACTTCATTTTACCTCCACATACGCCGCTTTCAGCAGCGTATCCACGTCATCCTCGCTGTCCCCTATGTAGTCCCCAGCGGCATCATAAAACTGGTAGGCGCTGCGCGATCTCGCCTCAATGCCTGTGTATTTTTCCAGTTTGCACATGAACTCTTCATAATCATAAAGTTCATCATGCAGCAGCTCTCGATACTGTTCCTTCGTGATCTGTGCCATCACTCCACCTCCTGCTCCTGCATCCAGAACTCGCGGTAACATTTGGTGCAATTCCTGCCACGACAGTTCAAAGTATCTGTTAAAGATTTATCTAAAACACAGGGTTGTATATTAACCACACCTTGACTATCAAGCATTGCGTTCGGCCACTGCTTCAGAAAAACGCTCTGTCGTGTCTTGCAGGGATGTGCGGCAGACCATGCTTCAACCCTATCAACAAGCTCCTCCGACTCGTCGCCTAAATTATCCAACCACATGCACTGTACGGTGTACAATGGGCAACCTCCACCACATACTCCATTCTCTGCATCGTAGTATGCCTTACACAAGCGTTGTCGTTCTTGAAGAAATTTCAATGCATCCATAATCTAACCCTCCTCAACTTGATAACTCGATTATATCACAGCTTGCAGCATTTGTCAAGGGGCAGTCAGCCGATTTTTCAAAGATACAATCCTCGCAACGCTTTGTATTAAACCAGTAGTCACCACATCTATTAGGTGCGGCACCATTCCGATTGCAATCGTCATACATCTCTTTGTAGCAAGGGCTTCCCTCGCACTTTATAGGCTGAAAACAATCATGTCGCTTTCTTTTCATAAACTCTGTCCAATGCACCTTCAAATGCGCCAATTCCGCTAAAGTAGCTACTCACTTTCAAATCATCAAATAGATACGGCATAGCATCATATAGATTCCCCATAATTTGTTCAAGCACTCCAACAACGATGCTGTTGCCAGCCTGCTTATAGAGCTGGCTATCAGACAATCCAGCTGCTTTTGCCTTATCAAACTGTTTATCTGTAAAGTCCATCAAACGCCAACACTCACGCGGTGTAAGCCGCCTAATTCTATATTCCTTTTCACTCATATCGTCATCCTCCATTACCTTAGGCGGGTCTTTACAGGTTGTTGCCTTCAATGTGCAACACCCCCCCAGCAGCATATACTTCTTGATTTTGATGAATCTTGCCACTATCTGGAATCAACCTGCCCAATACAATCATCTCGTTCATTGTTAATCACCTCAAGTACTCTTGCAACATACCCGCTGCGAACCGCATAGGCAACGCCCCCATGACCTCAAGATGGGTCTGTCGCTCTTTGCCTTTTGCGTTATATGCTCTATCAATAGGTTTTTCTTCAACTGCGACCGCTTCAATTAGCTTATTCAATTTCAATCACTCCTACCATCTGTTGATTGCCAAATCCCTTATAGTCTCTTGCCATCAAGGTTGTGGCAACATCCATCTCATGTGTCAACTCTCTACACTTGTTTGCACAACCATATCCCAGTTGTGTCGGTCGCCTATCGGACTGTTGCCCCCCCCTGTACGAACCGTATTGCTGATTGCCTTGTCCAAACGACCACTGTCAACAAGCTCTGTAATCAACTTTTCAGCAGCAGGTGTATTCACATAAAATTTATCATCTACTTTTGGCTCAAGCACATCCTTCAGCCGGACACCATTATCAAACGGTTCTGGCCATACAAATTTACCATTGTCCAACTCCTTTTGCACAATGATGACATACACGCGCTCACGATTCTGCGGCACACCATAATTCTTTGCGTTTAGCACTTTCCAATAGATATTGTAACCATATTCTTCAAGCTCCTTAACGAACAAGTCAAATGTGGCGCGGTGTTTCTTGCCGGTGATATTCTTTACATTTTCATAGATGCCCCACTTCGGCTTATTTGCTCTGATTACACGCAACCATTCAACAAGCAGAGATGATCGGGTTTTGTCAAGCTGGTCACTACCACATTCTGGGCAGATATGTCGCTTAGACCAATGTACAGTGATTGGATTGTACTCATGACCACACTCACGACATTTCCACATTGAGCCAGCACCCTTACCAGCCACAGAGAAATCCTGACAAGGACTACCACCAAAGATACAGTTGAACTCCGGCAACTCATTTTCATCAACCTTAGTAATATCGCCAAGATTTTTACTTGGGTCTACATCATGTACGGCACAATACGACTTAGTTGCATACTTGTCAATCTCACAAAAATTGACAAGCTCATACGGTTTGTTCATTATCATTGTCCTCCATAATTTCTAAAATCATGTTATCCTTTGCTACGCTTGTAAGGGTGTTTACACCCCCCCGCAAGGCTCAAGGCGTTGCATCGTTGGCAAACCGGCAATTCGGCATGATGGGTTGTCAATCGGTCTACCGCGCATTGCTACACAAATATATTGCCTCATGCTTTATCCTCCAATACCTTAAACGCCTTGACCTGTGTCTCGCGCTCACCCGTCTTGACAAACTTGCCATCGGCGTTCTTTGTCCATTTAGGCGCATCCTCAAGCACGGCCTTGATTACATCGCCTGTTTTGCATTGATGACCTGCCCACCATTTCTTATTACATTTATATGTGCGTTCGCTTCCATAAGCAAGATTGTATAACTGTAACATCGCGCCACCATAGTTATTAACCCTTACCTCCATCACAACCCAATCATTGACATCGCGGCTTGGGTCGCATACCGTACAATAACCAAGATATTGCAGCTGCCATTGGATGCGGTCTGTAATTGTTGTCGGCTTGATTGGTGTATGCTTGAGTATAGCCACAATCAGCGCCTTATTGTCAATGTCGCGGAATTGCTTATCTGTCTCTTTGTCGCAACACTGCCTTACATCGTCTATAATTTTATCATCAAGATTGGCCTTTGTCAATACCTTGACAGCAATATATTTTTGATAGACCTCATATTCAGCAATCAGTTTGTTCGGATGCCCGAATTGCTCAAAATAGCCCAACTTAAACAAGATTTCAGTCGCGGTCTTGTTGATGCGGCTGTCGTTCATCAGTGCTTGATATAGCTCGCCACGATTCTTGACGCCACGTTGACCAAGTTCATACAGCGCTTGCGGCGTTGCCTTCGGCATATCCTTAATGCTTGCCATAGTCTGAACGATACAGTTGTCAGCACGGTCGATATTGAACTGGCGGTTATCGTCGCCAAACTTGATATCTTTGAGTTTGAATCCTCGCTTCAGCATCTCTTGCTTGATGAGCGACACCTTGTCTTTTTCGCCTTTGTCGGTATAGCGCTGAAGAACACACTTGTAAAACTCAAGAGGATAATGCGCCTTGAGATAGGCAATCGTCACACTATCAACCGCCATACAATACGCATGGGCGCTATTAAATCCGTATGCGGCACTGTTCTCGATAATCGTCCACACTTGGTCGGCCAATTCATGCGCTCGGTCGTCATCATCCGTCTCGCCAGTATCAATGATGGCCTTGGCAAAGTTGGCAATGAACTTGGGCTTTGCATCCTTGATGATGTAATCCTTCTTCTTGCTGATTGCCTTAATGATGGTATACGTCTCAGACATGGGGAAGCCAGCAAATCCAAGCACCTTCATCAGTGACTCTTGATAAAGAATAAACGATGACGAACAATATTCATCTTGAAGCAAATTATCAAGTGCCTTAATGCCATAATCAAAATGCTGACGTTGTTCAAACGTCTTATACATCGACTGGAATGATGGGCGTATAGCGGCAATGAACTGAGTCAGTTCGGCGATATTCTTTGGTTTATACCGCATAACTTTTTGAGTTGACTTAGGCTGTTCGCACTGGTTGACGCATTGAGTATAACCATCAGCGTATATCTGCCATGTCGCGTCATCATGCTCAATCTTGGTAAGTAGCTCATTGACAGTAAACGGCTCTATTTCAGCCTCTTTATATACATCATAAGTCAATCCAACGCTGTCAACGACGAGGTAGTCCTGCTTGAGGAATCCAAAAGCATCAATCGTGCCGGATTCAATATTGGCAACAAGCACCTCTTTGCCGGTTGCCTCAGACTTACATAGGCTAATGCCAATTTCTTCTTCGGCATCACCATTCAGACAAAGACATCCGCAAGGGTGCCCTTTAGCATTATCATAAATGCCCATACACACGGCATCCATCTACCATATTTTGGTATTTGGCGTCAATGTATTGCTTTATGTCGACCTCAGCGCCGTCTGCGTGTTGTACAGCCTTTTCATAACGGCCAATCTGCTGGCTTACTTCGTTTGCAGTCTCAGGCGGCACTTGGAAAGCACGAGCATACATCTTCCATGCCGCCTTAAATTTCAGCGTGCCCATCGCCAGCAAGTCATATGTGCCCAAGTCACCAACAAGGTCACGTTGCGCCTGAATGAATGGCTCTCTCGTGCTGACGTTGTTGTCGATGTCGGGTGGCGTATGGCTGTCCAATACGCGCTCTTTAGTAAGAAATCGCTCAGAGTACATCAACACAGGGCTGTTTACCTTATCAACCTTAGTAAGTCGCAAGAGTTTGTTAAGAAACATAGACACGGCAGAGCCACGGCCAGATGGGGTCAATATGCCGCCATACACCTCCTGCGCCCGCTTCATCACCTCATATGACAAGATAAAATAATCGGCCATGTTGCAAGCCTCTATCTCGCCTATGTCGTGCTTGATTTCGGCTTGATACTGCCGCAACTTGCTATCGTCAATATCTTTTCGCTGTGCCGCCCATTCATCTTTTAAGATTTGCTCAAATATGGCGTTGCGTTCAGCTTGTGTCTTACCACGCAGTGGTTTAATGACCGGAACTTTCAACGACCTATCCAGCTTGATTGGCTCATATTTGAATAGTACATTCGTTGCTTCAATGGCATCGGCAATCTGTCCATCACTCAATACGCCTTGCCGCTTAAATCGCGCCACTAATTCATCATAAGTTGGATAGTCCATATGCCACCCATCTTCATCCTCATAATGAATATCGCTCGACTTGAGTAATTCATCACGGTCTTGTGCTTGGTCAGACGTGATATAATGGCTGTCGCATCCAGCAATGATAGAGATGCCATGAGCATCGGCCAACTCAAGGATATGGTGATTGATTGCCCTCTGCTTGTCTGTATCGTGTGGCTGAACCTCAAGATAGAAATGGGCAAAATGCTTGGCAAGTTGCCTGACAATACCGTCAATATCATCGTATTTGTTCCAGAACGCAACGCACGCCGTTGTCACCATCACGTCATCAGGCGGCAATCCCAACAGCAGCTCTATATCAACACGAGGTCGGCCATAATAATAGCCATCCTTGTTAGCGATAGATACGGTCTTGTTGATTGCTCTGCGGCCTTTATCTGTCAACGCCAATAAGATGATGTGGCAGTTGCTACGGTCTTGCTCATGCCGATTCTTTACCCAATATGCCTCACATCCATATACCCATTGGATATTCGTGCCGTTCTTCTTGTTGTATTTCTCAAGGTCGTCATACTGCTTGAAGTAATTGCCAGCCCATCCATGCTCTACTGTGGTGTAGATACATGGCTTATCACCATATCGCCGCTTGAGTTCATTCCAGTAATCAACCGGCAACACAGGGCTGTCTTTCATGTAACGATTGCTCAAGCTGGTATGTTTATGATAGTTGACCCATACTGGCTCTGTTTTAATACCCATAATGCACCACAATCAGCTGCTCATTGCTGAACGACTTGAACCACGCCTTGATACTACATAGCGTATTGCTCAATACGGGGATGCGCCAATACGGATGCTCAGTTGCTTTAGCCATATACTCAGAGCACCAATCGTATACCTCATCCAGCGACGCATATTTCAACTCATCGCCATAATTGTCGACCAGCTTAGGTTCATCTTCATCGCCCTGCTGGTCAAATCGGCTCATGCATCCATCCATACCAAAGAAATCGCCGTCCAGCTTCTTATCAAACAGCCGCACAAAGTCGCTATCCATCACGCTCATGTTCATAGCCGCCAGCACCTCATTGTGGCACAATTCCTTGCCAATCTTGGTGCGCTTGCAGATATACAGCTTGCTCTCGTAGCCCATGTTTTCAACCTCCTTATCTCTTTGCGCACAGAATCTCAAAAGCAATAGATGGCGCAAGACGCTTAGCTTGTGTTAATTGCTTAGGAGTCATAGGTGTGCCATTAAGCAACCGACGCTGGAACGACCGAAGATACGCATATCCGCTGGTAGGACGACTACCCTTATCCACAATGCGCATGGTCTTAATGGTTTCAATCAACTCTGCCTCGCTATCAAAAATCTCGTCCCATTTGATATGCTCAACGCCAGACCTATTGCGCCACAGCTTACACACCATCTCTTCAGTACAGTTCATAAAAACAAACCTCCTCTTGTTTTGATGGCATCATTGTACCACACAAGAGAAGGTTTGTCAAGACCCTATTTAACAAAATTTTGCTTTGTACTCGCAGATACAATCAACCAACGCATCTACATCTTCAACCGCGCCATCAGGCCCAAACGAGACCCTAATAACCTCACTGGCTTCTTGCTCTGTTAGCCCATAACCATCAACCAATACGCGATAATCATGCGCTCCTGCACAGGATGATGCCCCAATGCCGATATACACGTCTTTGCTTGCGGCATACTGCTGGAGAGCGTCAGCATTGACACCATTCAACCTGATAGCATTGATGGCCGCAATACCGCTTATACATACCCATTGATGCTGGATATGTTCATCAAGTAAGCGCTTAATAAGATGTTGGCATAGCTCATACCATCGCTGTTCACGCACATCAAGCGCAAACTCGTCACAAGCCCATTCAACCGCATCGGCCAATGCCAGCACATGACCAACGCTGAGCGACCCATGCTTCAAATTCCATTGGTTCCTGATATCCTTACCGCCACCCAGCCATTCAAACAGCCGGTCATCAACCCACATGAACGCAATATCAGGACAACCCAGCTTATGTCCCGACATACAGATGCAGTCTGCATACTGGCACACCTTGGCGGCTCTAAGGCTGACATGGTGGATGGCCGCAGTACAATCACAGATAAGGAATGGCACATCCTCATACTGCATTAGCTGCTCATGCACTGCCTTGATGTCGTGAATTTGGCCCGTGAGTTGATTCACGAGCTGATGGCAATAAAATTCCATCCCTTCTAACTCATCCGGCATAGCGCACATACCATATACAGCAGCGTCATGCTCATATGGACTATGTGCAAACCATCTGTCCGGATTTTTGGCAATGGTCGCCACATACAGCCATTCCAGTGCATCAGTAGCGCATCTAAAATACAGCACATGGCCGCCATTTGCTCCAATAGCCGCCTTAATGCGCTCCTCACAATCCATCAGTATCTTGCGCTCCTCATAGGCATATGCGGCATTAGGATTGCGCCATTGCTTGGTTGTGCCAATGGGAAATTTGACCTCTGGGCTTGTTGCGGCATAGTCGAGATATACGCCGTTCATTCGTTGTCCTCCTTATGTCGCACAGGCATTAACACACCATCGCCATTATCTGCCCTGAAATAAATCACGCCATATTTAGTAGCCGCCCATGCCTTTGCATCGGGCAGACACTCCATAATGTTAATCAGCAGTTCAGGATTGACCCACAGGCCGATTTCATCATCCAGCTTCAAGTGTTTAGGCTTGGTCTTGCTTTTACGGTCAGGTTCAGCTCTGTTCATTTTGGCATATACCTTAACCTCGGCCAAAGTAGGCAAGTTCAACACCTTGGCATTATCGGGCATACGACAAATATTGCTCATATCAAACGGTGTGCCAACGCTCGTATCTGCTTCCTCAATGGGTATAGGCTCGTTGAATCTAACCCCGACACAGCCATCACATACACACCAGTGCTCGGTGCCATCCTTATCAACATTGGTAAACACGCCTGAAATAGCAGACCGCTTTGTTGCCTTAGCTGATTTTACAATCCGCTTTGCCGCAGATACGATTGCCTTGCCGGACTTGCCAGCCGCCTTCTGTGCGCTTGCATACATTTCCTCTCTCAATTCAAGCATGACTTGCCCCATCTCGGCAACGCAACCGATTTTACCCGCTTCTTCCATTTCTTTGCGCCATTTGCTAATTAGTACATACAACTCATCTGATTTCATTCCTCATCACCATCCATTCTTGCATTTAACACACGTTCGCCATCCTTTACTGTGAACGCCCTCGCAAGGTCATCAATAATTTGATGCATTACACGGTCCTCGACGTCAGCTGTGTTCTGACACCAAAAAGACATTTTCAGATGGAGAAGTTCGTGGACTAATGTTTTCTCGAAATCAAATGGAACAATACGTTCTCCGTAGTACAAAGGGTCAAGAATCTCAATCCTTGCGGTTTTGATGGCCTCCGACCATTCGGTACAACCAGCCGCTTCTTGAACGGCCATTTCTTCGGGCTTGCAGTTTATACATAATTTAATTGTCCAGTCTTGTAAGCCAAGTTTCTTTTGCCACTTTTTAAGCAATTCCTGTTTATTCATTTTCCACATCCATTCTAGCACCACAGTTGGGGCAACACAACGAGTCAATCACCCACAAGCCAAACTCTGTCCGTGTTGTTCTTAACTCGCCACGGTCTTTGCAATATGAGCACGTTGCAATCACTCGTTCGCCATCGTTGTATCGGGCGATGTCTTGCCACTTGCCATGCACCACCGGCGCAACATCGGCAGTCGTCGCTTTGCTCACCATGCTCTTAACCCGCATCATGCAGTCGTTCCAGCCTTCTGTATGGCGCTGTTTGGCAACGTCCGCTTTCTTGCGCTCAAGTCGTACTTGCAATTCATCAGCATCAATATATCTCGGCATTATTCGTCATCCTCCTTCATACATACAGCCGCCATCTCACACCATTTGAGAATAAACTGGTCAAGCCCATCAACCCAATGCTCTACAAGCCGCAAGCCAACAGACTCCATATCCCATCCGTGCTCATTAGTGTCCCATGTCAACCATGCAACGACAAAACAGCTGCGAGTGCTTGTCTTTTTCTCTCCAGTCCTCATACTGGTTACTTCCATCGGCTCATGGTCATACCACTTGACCATCTCATAGCGACCAGGAATGGTAGCGCCGTCCAGTGACGTTGACTGCCTGATTTCAAAATTCTTGAACATCATCACATGGCCTCCTCTTCCCCGCATGAGTCAACATACATAATAGCCGTCTTAGCAGCGCCGCATCTTGGACAGTATGGTGACGCCGCTGTTGTCAAGCATCCACATTGGCCGCACTCATATTCCCAATGGTCGTCCAAGCCACCAACCACCTTGGCGTTAATCCATCGGTGTGCATTGGCAGGACATGGATATTGATAGACGATATAGTGCATCCGTCAATCCTCCTCCGCTGGTTGCTTGAGCCACTTGAGCCAAGCCCTAACCGCTCTCTCGTTTGTGACGTATATTTCGCCATCGGGGCCGATATATGCGCCCACCTTTCCCCATACATCATTTTGGTAATATGTTTGCCCAGCACACATGGCCGCCAACTGCTCATCTGTCATAGCTCGAATATTGTCGGCATTAGTTTGACGCTCTCGATAGTCTTTGCAGTCGATAGCGCCTTCCTCGGTATGATACCAGCTACAGCTTGAATTGCAACATCGGTTACACCAACATATCTCCATCATTACCACACCTCCTGTTTATTCCAATACTCCAGCTCGTACTCACGCTGTTCAACCTGCTCGCTTACGCCGTTCCATTCATCTTCCCATCGCCGCATAACCACATGAATAGGCTGCGGGTCACGAGCTACGTTCTTACAAACTTGCATGAACTGCGCCGCAAGCATCTGGTCGGGCATGGTCATCTGCGAACTTTGCACCAGCTGATTCCCGATGTAGATGTCAAGCTGAACTGGCGTAACGTTCATATTAAAGAACATTAAGCATCCTCCTGTTTATAATTACGAACATAACCCTTGCCACCACACGCTTCACATGGCTCAAAATAAATTGTGTCAAGGTCGTTCAAATCGCTCAAATTGGCTATACGGCCTGTACCCATACACTTGCGACACGTCTTATATCCAGCTGGCAACACCTTGTCAAGCAAATCCGGCGTCCCATAAACAACGGCCCTATTACCGATGCCCATAAAGCAACAACCTCCTGTTTATTGATATGGCTATTATACCATACAGACAAGAGGTTGTCAAGAGGAAATTATTAAATTTTACAGCCGATCAATAGCAGTAGCAAGCCAACCACGATACGAAATTGGCAACTCACACGTCACAACCTTGTCAAATTTACCGAGATAATCAAGTAACTGCTGGAACCCTGACCGCTCAATAGGGATATCGGTCTGAGCTGTACAACCGCATACGATGACCTTGCAGTTGTCATGGCATCGGCTGATGATACGCTTGATGATAGGCACCGTCAAGTTCTGGCACTCGTCGATGATAACCACCTTGTTCTCAAGGTTGATGCCGCGCATAAAGGTTGCCGACCGTGCTTCAATCCACGCCGTTCCATTCTTGAGGCTCACATCAGATGCAATGGCCTGAGTCGGCGTCTCATTGATGCGCAACAGGGCGTCCATCAAGGGGCCTACATAATCTTGCTCTTTCTGGCTCGTATCGCCCGGTCTGTAGCCGAGGGTATTTTCCTCAACCGTTGGGAACACATAGACAACGCCGTCATAGCCATGGTACGCCTGAAGCATACGAGCACAAGCCACGGCTAGCATCGTCTTGCCGCTACCTGCCACAGCGTTCACCATCACCACCTGTACGTCAGGCGACATGATTGCGTCCTTCATGGCCTTCTGTCCATCATTCAGTACCAAGCCAAAGAACATATCCTCAGGCGGTTTATCAATCGCAAGCGGGTCGGCTACTGCGCCCGTCTTTTTCTTAGCTGCTATGCCTCATCATCCTCCGTTTCATCAATCATATACGGCGCTGTAATAGCGATGTAATTGCCGCATAGCCGCTTCTGAATCCGGTTGCGGTATACCCAATCCATCACCGTTTGCCATGCCGAGTTAGTGCTACATTTTGTAGCACATACCTGTCGATGCTCACACCGCTTACAGGCGATTTCATTCGATATCATAGCCAAGCTCCTCATCGCCGCCTTGGTAATCAAAACCGATAGCAGCTGTTGGATTCTTCTCGGCGGGTCTGATAACCTCACACGCCGCCTCATGCTCACACTGGCGTTCTTCCATATCCATTTGCATACGACCAATGCGGCAATTGATTGCCGACTGGATAAGATTGCCCACAGTCTCAAGCAAAGGCAGAGCAATGGAATAAACCAAAGCACCACCAATGAATAAATATACAGGTTTGAGTGAATGTTTATCCATTCTCGTCCTCCTTTGCCGCAAGATGCCGAGCTGCACCTTCATCGACCTTCTGCTTGATATAGTGCTGGATTTTCTTTGCGCTGGTCATATCCTTGGTTGCTTTGTAGATGTGCAGCATGGCCGCATCATATCCGGCCTTCATGCCGATGATGAATTGCTCCTTGAGCTTAGGTTCAAGCGTCGCCTTGATTTGCTCTTGAAGCTCGTCACGCTTCGTTTCGTCCATCCTTATCATCTCCTCTCTTGGTCTTTAGCCGTGGTACATAGTGGCTCTTGATACCCATGACGCAATCCCGTTGCTTGCCGGGCGGTCGCATACAAGCATACCATAGCTCACCATTGCACACCACAGGTCGAGCCATCACGCAGTCAACACACCACTCGTTCATTCGTCGCCTATATCACACATGGGGCAATATGCCTCTACATACGGCTCGTAGTCTCTTGTCTCAGGATGATACTCTTTGCCATGATGGTACTCAAGTTGAGCACCACAGTTGTGGCATCTGCCCATTTCCTCAAGACGGCCATCGGCGGCATGGCTCATTGCCAACATATCCGCCGTACACATCTTGGCCAACCACACCATATAAGCCGCTTCAGTAGCAGGGTCATCCTCGTACAGCTGGTGGATAGCATCAACAATATCAGATGCTGTCACGTCAATATTCATAGCGCACCTCCTTAAATTTTCTTCAAACCCTTGACATCCATCAGATAGCAACCGTAGTCAAACTCCTCGTTCATGGTTTCAATATAGACCAACGTTTCACCAGTAATGCCATGAGGCGCAATGCAAACCACAGTACCCACTGTACCATTGGGAATCTCGCGACTATAGCAGAACCGAGCAACATCGGCACGACTCTTGACGTTATTTGCTACCCAGTCCGCATAGCCCGTGTACTGCTTACCATTATCAACAACCTCAACCTTGTCTCCAACCTTGATTTTCTTTGCTGCATCCTGTTTAGCCTTCACACGTTCAAGGCAGACGTTGATACCATCGACCATGTTCCAGTCGTCCGTTTTGTTGCAAGTTGCTCGTACCTTGATTCCATCATCCAGCTTCTCCATCTTCATCTTACGGCTTTTGATGATCAGCTTGTACTCACCCTCCAGCTCAGGCGGTGCGAACGGCTTAGTTCGCGTTACCTCAAATGTAAACATCTTGTGTTCCTCCTTGATTAAAAATTCACAACGGCCATGCTGGCCTTTGCTCTCTGTTCAGTGCGCTTGATATAGCGAGCGCTTGTTTCCACGGACTTATGGCCCATCATATCTCGAATGACCTCGATAGGCACACCCGCTTCGCTCTTGATGGTTGCAAACGCCGCTCTCATGTAGTGGTTACTGATATCATTCCAGTTCTCGATACCAGCCCGCTTAGCCGTCCGTTTGAGCATATCGCTCGTGCATTGATGACCGATAGGATTGCCGAGATTGCTCGTGAACAGCCTATCACATCCATCAACACGGCAGGTCAGGTACTCGTCAATCATCTTGATGGTTTCAGGCGCAAACTGGATGACACGCTGCTTGTCGCCCTTACCGGTGATGACGATGGCATCATCTACACGGCTCTTGTACTGCTCAAGCGTGATGCTCTCAAGCTCACTGATACGCATACCAGTGGTTGCCAGCGTCATAATGATGGCCTTGTTGCGGCGATTACCTGCAACCTCAAGCATCGCCCGAATCTCATGGCCGTCAGGCACAACCTTGATTTTGTTCTTGACCTTGACGCCGGTCAGGTTCTTCGCCGGGTCTTTGGCGATAACATCTCTATCGGCAAGATATTTGAAGAAGCAACGAACAGCGCTAATCTTTCTCGCCGCAGATGCACTGGACAGCTCGCTCATGCTAACCTTCCAATCCTCAAGGTCGAAGATGGTCACAGCATCAACCGGCTTGCCAATGCTATTCAAGCACTGCTCAATGTCGGCAACATACGCATTGATGGTGTTCTCACTGCGCTTGTTACCACGCAGATAGTTGATGTAGTGATTTAGATATTCGTTCATTGTTGTTGCCTCCTTGCTTTTATTGATGTTATTATAGCACCAAACGGCAGCCTTGTCAAGCACTAAAATGCACGAAACGGCAATTTTATATACGACAATAACCCCATGCCATTAAGCACAGGGCTATCATCGAACAAAAATAGGAGGTCATCAGAAAGCTTGCCCATCCCTTGCGTGGAGGGCTATGGTACTACCATCCAGACTCGAACTGGAATCAAGGCATTATAAGTGCCACGCTCTCACCTATTGAGCTATGGTAGTATATCGACGGACGGTTATTTACAAGGACGCCCAGCCTTATCATAGAGAAAAGGAGTACCATGGCAGTATGGTGGAGCTATCAGTCAGACTTGAACTGACAACCTATCACTTACAAGGCGATTGCTCTGCCGATTGAGCTATGATAGCGGATGTGCGGCACTATTCACCGCAGTCAATGGCTGTTTACCCATCGTCAATCCAAAGAGTAATACTGACAAGCAATAATCACTAACAGATATAGTGACTGGTGGAAAACGTCGGAATCGAACCGCCCTTCATGTTCCCAAAACATGAGTGCCACCACAACACTTCGTTCTCCATGTTGGCTGGATTATTTATCCTCTCACCAGCCATTCGAGATTTTTTTGTTTGGCGACTACTGGACTACCTGCTTTACACATATAGTCTCTCGGTTCGGTTGAGCCAGAAGGTATTACTCCACAGTAGGCTTACACGCAACTGCCTCGGCCATTTTCGTCGCCAATATTTTTGTTTAAGTAAGTTCGCAACGCTTACTCCAAGGTACAACGGTTCCAAAAACCGCATCCTTGCACAACACCTGCCGGATCTTTTGGAATCATTAGCACTCATTCTAACTATCCCTTAATTTTATGAGGTGTGTCCTTCCCATTCAAGAACCATTAGCTTACGCTTGCTTGTTCCTTACACCTTTTAGGTCGGGAGATGGTGCTTTAGCTTAACGGACTAAAGATGAGTTCATAAGAACGCCGACAAGGCTCTAACCATCCTTGCTAAATCGTGTGGTTTAATATTGACCATAACCCTCTGCCACCAATCGGATTATTGCCACTTGTCTCTCCAAGCTGTCACCGTTAGTATGGTTTTTTGGTTTTGTACGGTCTGAACCGAGATGCGCCATACACACATCTTAACCTTGACTGTATCTGCATCGGTTAAGTGACCTTCCTGCCATATAGGGGATACATAGGTTCTGGGATGTATAGCAAGCACCACCCTGTCGCTATTCGTATGGCTCAGGAAGTGGGAGCGCTTCCTTACTTGCTATACTCTGGCACGTCCACCTCGACTTGAACGAGGACTATCCGACTTCAAAGGACGGCGTGTTGACCAATTACACCATGGACGTAGATGTGATGGCTTGTCGTACCATCATTGATAGACACGCTAGGTCTAAACGCCAGTCTCTTTTACTTTCCACTGGAATAACAGCGCCGCTATGAAGATTTTAGCCTCTTTACTGAGGTTTTCGGGCAAGCAGCTTCATTGAGCTATCCACTACTTGCCCTTCGCATCAACCTTGAACTACAACGTCGAATATGTTTGCTCAACACATATTCATACTTTTCGCCGTTACAAGCCAACGGATTTTTTTTGGCTTTCAGATGTCTGTCCATTTGTGCTTGCTGCGATTTGTAGAGGCCGGACAGTCCTATTGGTGGCCTCGGTTGCTCTGTGTTATCCCGTTTAACCATTGCCGGTGAACGGCGGCACCACCATCTCTTGACTACACTTGGATTATATCATATCCATCAAGTCTTGTCAAGACATTTTTGAAATTTTTTAAGGCCGATACCAGCCGATGTACACACCGTCCTTAAAGATGAACCGCCGACTAAACATGCACAGGTACTTGGTGCGGTCATCCTCGCAGCTTGTCATCCACAACTTCATTGCGCTTGCCCCTTTCAAAAATATTTGCTCACAGGCTCAAAGTCGGCATCCTTGGCATTGACATATACCACATCGCCAACACTACCGGCGTTGATAGGCGCAAACAACAGGATATCCTCGCCCTTCTTTATCGGCTTGCTCATGCCAACGAGCTTGTACACGTTACCAGCTTTGTCCCTGTAGCGGCTTCCAAAGTTGAACTCCTTCATTGATATATCCTCCATTTGTTTGGTATGATTAGATTATATCACATCTCATCGCCTTTGTCAATAGCTGCGTATGATAAAATTTGAAAACATCTCATCGCATACTCATACGCTTTGATGCGCTCTTGGCATAGTTTGTAATCCCAGCCAACCAAGTTCTGAAGCCGCAATCGTTCAGCGGCGATAGCATCCTCCATCCAGTCAACGTAATCTTGTGGCGTTATATTTCCATTGATTCCTTTCATCAAATTCCGAAGAAAATCTTACCTATCAAATTACCCTCGTGATGATATACAAGCGGAAATTGAGGCGAATTTCTTGATTATTTAATTGCGTTCTTCATGTTTTTCATGCGCTCACTGGCTGCTCTGCGCTGTTCATCCGTCATGTTGCGCTTGATAGGCGGCTTAGGCGGCCTGAACCACGACATAGGGCAATGCGCAATGATGCTATCACCGTCATCATTGACCACATGCACGGATGCGTCATCAGCTGCCATCTGCCGTATGCGGTTGACCCACTTAGGCTCATCGCTATACCATGTCAGGTATTGCTCGCCCTTGATATATTCAACGCAAGTCTCCGCCATGGTCTACCTCCTCACACGCAATCCAACCGAGGATAAATCCAACGGCCATCGTCATAACCATGAACCACATCATACCTTACACCTCCACACGGCTAAAGAATCTAACGCCATCAATCGTCATGACATAATGCATCTGCTCATGGAATCCACCACCGCCATGTTCAGGATTATAAAAATACTGGATGAGCGAGTAGGTAGGGAAGTTGCCATGGTCAAATACGTCGCTAACAGCGGCTTCGACCAATGCCCATGCAGCAGGGTCGGATTGCTCAAGGCCAGGATTCCAGCCGTAGTATCCATGCGCCATTCGTAGCTCATTAGCGGTCATGTCCTCAATGTCCATGCTGACAGCCATGCATTGAGCCACAGCCTTCATCAGCTCATAGCTATGTCCACCCGCTTCACCAGCCACTACGCACTCGATGGTATAGCGGTCGGCATCATCCAGCTCGATGAATGGCACATCAGAGCCAAGGAACCGGATGTCGTCGTTAGGCTCAAGATAAATACCCATTGCGCCTGTATATGCGCCATATGCCCCTGTGTTGGGACTTTGAATCACCTGTTCAGGCTCATTGCTTTTGACGTGGACATACACGCCGATGGTGAACACGATGAACGCCAACAGGATGGCGGTGATGATATAGCAGGTGCGTCGAATTGTTTTCATTTGTTGTTACCTCCATATTTGATACGGCTCGTTACCTCTCTGCAAGTGTCAACTGCCTTATCCATTTCGCCATCAATCTTGGCCTTGTAGGCGTCGATATCTCCTTGGACGGCTTTGAGCAATTCGATTGTATTCTGGCTGACCTCTTGCCGAAGCCTTTCCTGCTGTTCAAGCTTATCTTTATAGGCTTGGTCTGCTTTATACTGCTTATACCATTTTCTGAATTTCTTGAAATCCCCATATGAGAACTTGATGAACGGCTCGCAACGAATCCGGTTCATTCTTACTACTTTGCGAGCTGGAATTTCAACTTGGTGTTCTACTGTCCAACGCCAGTAATCGTTGTAAACTCTTTTCTCAAATATCCATTTATCAGGCGCAATCATGAACCAATCGAGCCATGTCTCAAAAGCAACTTCAACATAGTTGTCTTTCGGAACTGAGGCTTTATACTCCGCCCGAATCCTCCCAATAGTATCATCTCGATTTGCTAACAGATAGCCAGCAATTGATAATAGTGCTGTAACTACTACCACAACGCAAATCTTTAATGCTATAGTCATATCGACATTCACTCCTATTTGTTTGATATGAGCCGATTATACCATACCGCTTGTCATATGTCAAGCATTATTTTCAAATAGCTCAGGATAAAATCTCGGCTTATATACACGCTCTGCCAAGTTCGGCAAGCGCCCATCAAGCTCTACCCAATCTGTTGAACCAAACGATGACGTCATAATTTCGCAAATCAGCAGCGCATCCTTGTACTTGCGGCGTTCCAGCCTTAGCTCTTTCAGCCGCTTATACATCTTGTAGCCATCTCGTGCATTGTAGTTGTAGAACTCAATGGCGTGTTCAACATCGCATATCTTGCTCTGTGTCTCGCATAGCCGATTTTCAAGCCACTGTTGCTGTGCGGTACATTGCTTATGCAAGTCAAGCATGGCGGCTATCGTATCAAGCCCATCATGCAGGTCAATCGGCTCAATATCGGCATCAATATCCACGGGGTCAATCGTCATGCCAATGAATTGCACGTGATAACCCAGGTTCTTCAGCGGCTTAGGCAAATTAAACCGCGCATTTTCAGCCTTTGCCGCAGTCGTGAATTGCTGCGCTTGATTGACATCCGGCGTTGCTATGAATTGCCGCGCAGCATTATACATCAGCCAGTTTTTATCGTTGGTTAGTACGTAGGGCATGGCTCTCACCCCTTGCACAGATACAGGCGCTCTACCTTATCGCTGCGGCTGGCCTTGTCAAGCGTGCACTTGAGATTACCTTGCCAGATACACTCAAACCCATCATCCGGCATCCAATATTCGCTGATGAGTACAGTGTTGGCCTTAGCCATCTCTTTGCACCAAACATAGAATTTGTCGTAATCGAAATCGCCTGTTGCATACTTGGTAGTATCTCGATAAGGCGGGTCGCAGTAAATTACAAGATTGTCAGACGAGTAATGGAGGTAGCTACCGTACATGAACTCGATGTTCTCAAGTGCTGGTGCTTGTTTCTTGATATTGCGGATAGCCTCATCTGTATAATTGCGCACAGTGCCAATCTTGGTCTTTACGCCATTAGCATAGCCTCCCCACCATTTGCCGTTATAACTGGCGCAGAACCCCACCAGCCCAACATACCAATCGGCGTATGCACTGGGATTAGTGCGCACGGCATTGTATTCATCCTTAGTGATGGTATCAGGCAGGTCATCCGTTGTCTGCTGGATGTGCTGTAACAGCGCAATCAAATAGCGATGGCTGTCGCTGCCGTACTTATGGCTGCATTTGATTTTGTCAATCATATTAGCACCGCCTACAAACGGCTCCCAATAGCCATTGCATCTATCGCCCATGTTATCAATGTATGACTGGATGATGGGTGCAAGTTGCTTGCCCAAACGAGCTTTACTACCGACGTACTTAATTGGACTCGCCTCCCTTCGGCACTACATAGATTCTGGTTACGGCATTAGCGTTCACCGGAAGGTCTGCAAACGAAATATCACCCTCACTAACAGCATCCTCAAGACGCTCATTGATATCATAATCGCTTGCACCCTTCGGCACATGAATTTCAAGCTCAAGTTCGATGCGCACCTTACGGGGTTCAAGTTCCATTTCCATAGCAACAACCTCCTGATTTGTTATACCAACATAATAGCATAAAATCAAGAGGTTGTCAAGAGGTTATTTTACAATTTTGTTAAACAAAGAATATTGACAGTCTTAGGGTCTGCGTCCTCATTTTCTTTAGCAATACTCTGTGCAATCTCATCAACATCTTTGATTGTTTTGATGCGCCGCCATTCAATCATGCAGTTGCGAATGTTGGCGTTGCCGCATCGGTCATTATAAACATACGATACAAAATATTTCATGCCATACCTCCATCATGCAAATATACTATCCCAATCAAATGCTGGCTCTGCTGGCTCATCCACATCCTCAATTTCCCAATCCACAATCTTGGCTTGAGGATAGCGATTGCCGTCATATTCGTTCACAGATAGTTCATAAATTGCTTGTATATTTTTTGGGTTATTCGTACCGAATGTGGCCACCTCATCATTTGTGCAGCCAAACTTAATAAACGGCGGAAAGCGGAATGTGGTGCCGGTCTTGCCACATAATACCGTAGTATTAGCGGGGATGGTTAGCTCAGAATAGAAACGCGGACATTCCACGTCCTTGCCCCAAAGATGCTTATGTTGCTCAATCTGCTCACACAAGCCGATGGTAATGTCGGCTACATCCAGCACAGCGGCAACCTCGCGCTCGTCTGTTACGTCAAGCGGCTGATTGTCCAGCCATTGACAAAAACGGTCAAGATTGGCCTTTTTAATTGCAATACCAGCCGACGCCTCATGCCCCTGAGCATTAGCCAATCCACTGCCGTTAATCAATGTGACAATCGGCATGGGCGACCTAAAGCTGCCCGACCATAGTGTAGGGTTGACCTCGCGCAGAACAATGGCTGGCTTATTATACTGGCCGCATAGCCGACCTGCCACAAGTCCAGTATATGCTTTATAATCGGCAGGTATAACGCCGATGACAAAATTACGATAGCATCGTAGATTGGCCTGAATATCCTTATACAGTTGCCGTGCCGTATCTGACTGCTGACGGTGACAGCGGCCAAGCAGCTTGATTGTATCGTCAATGTCGGCCTCATCAGCAAAGGCATAGAACATCTGTTCTTTAAGGGCGGCATCGTTAAGGCGATATACCGAATTGATTTTCGGCGCGACCTGCCAACTGATTGTCTCAGGCGTCAGTTTTTCACCACGCCCCCATTTGGCAAGCATGGCAGATAGAAATTTATTCGGCATAATTTGACTTTCGCAATTCATTTACAGCATCTACCAGCTCGTTGATTTTGTTGGACAGCACACCGATGCTTACCCATCCATTGCTAACCGTACCGTCAACCTCGGTCGTGCCCTTATACAGCACATAGCCGTCGCCATATCCATCTGGCAGTTTCTTAATTTCTTTCGGTTGTTCAGGTTTTGTAAAATCGTACTGGCCGATACGATTGAAAAAACCAACTTCTATGCCCATAATATTATACTCATAACCTGCATCATAACCATCTGCTTTGTTGGTGCATCGCCACCACAACTCCTTGTCGTTGCTTATATAGCCAACTGCTCCACCTTTTGTTTCTACATAATCGCCTACATGAAATTCATATTTCATTTGATTGCCTCCTTATCAAACCTCATTGCATACCCAACAATCTTGAACCATTTCCAAAACTGCCACCACTTGTGCAGTTCACGATAAACCTTGACGCACGTCATGAACGGATATGCAGGTCAAACATCGCCAACCCGCAGCTTGCGTCCAACGCTTTGTTTACTGACGCCAATGATATCGCCATGTTCCAGCTTGTAATAACTAGTGTGCGGCGCTTTAGGTGCTTCGTTGTAGGTGTCAATGATGGCAACATCCTGCGGCGTTACCTCATACCATCCGTCATTATTCATCGCTTGTTCTCCTTCGCATGGATTACAAATAGCACCACCAAGCAAACAACCACCAGCGCAATGCTAATCCAAATGGGCGACAACACCCACCACCACGACCATGTAATGATGCCGCATAGCTTGAGTACGATGAACACCAGCTGAAGCAAACCGGTGAACCCAATGCCAGTGCTGGTTGATTTATTATTACTACTCATCATCTTCGTCCTCATCATCTTCGTCCTCATCCTCCAGCCATTGTTCGACATCACGCAAAGGCATACCATCCCATTCGTGATATTGATATCCACAGTGAGGACAGAAATTCAAGTTTGAAACAGTATCGTCATCGTCATCGCTATCTCTATCCTCAACGTTCATATAACCGCATCTTTGACACATAAGAACATCTCCCCAAATTTCTTTTCCCATGTCAAATCTTATCCATTCATTCATTTTCATTACCTCTCTTTTTATATTCTAAAAATTATACACATGAACCAAAATGCAAGATAGCCAAATACTACGGAAAACATGACAACAATAATGAAACCAATAATGTCGTCAAACAATTCATCTTTCCAATAAATAAGAAATCCAACAAATACGACAACAGAAAAAATAATAGCAATCAATAATTTCATTGTGTTATATTCATTCCCAAATTCAAGTATGCCCGATTCTCCATACTTGCCAACGACATCACATCACTTGCTATGCTGGCCGCTACAAGGTCGGCATTATCAACTGGCGGCAGGTCATACAATTCACAATATCTGTCTACAAATTTCTGCGTCACCAATGTGCCACTCGCATTGTGATTGCCGTCTTGCTGCAAGCAATTAACCACAATTGCATATGGGTTAGAATTAAAATCATATGTATGATGGTCGAGGATAATCACGTCGCAGCCCATTGCTTTAAGCTGGCGACAAGTCGGCTCATCAGCGCTTGCATCAGGGATAATCAGTAAGGTCGGCTTTAGTTTTTCGATTTCCGGCATCAGATTTTCGACTTTATCTGCCGCCATACCATGCGCCTTGGCCACATAATGAAATAGCGGCTTGGATTTCAGTCCTTGCGACTTAATAAAATTATAGATGATGGTGGATGAGAATTGGCCATCGGCGTCGCTGTCAACACATATCAGCACCCGTTCTTTATTCTCAATCGCCTGATGCAGCCGATGACATGCAACATCAATATTGATATACGATGCCGCAGGTTGCAAATCTGAAATTCCGGCATGGATATATTGATTTGTATTCTCGATTCCGCAGCTCTGCAAATAATCATGGATAAACGATTGCGGATTTACATTTTGCAGCTTGGGTTTAATTTTCAAATTTGACCCTCCTTTCTCGATTTCTATTTTGGATTTCTTGGCCGATTTTGAAATTGGATTCCATGAATGGTACATAAAAACTCGATTCCTAAAATGAAATCTGTGTCTCCGTATATACCTACATACATACAGCCAAACTCGCCCTGCGCATCCATACATAAATCGACCTATGCACTTGCTTTCGCTTGCAACGATATTATACCACGCCAACGCCGACTTGTCAAGCGCTATTTGCAAATAAATCAACACGCAGATGGATGGATTTGCGTGTTGATAAGCAAGGCTGCATCAGCCAGCCATGAGCCAAGCCAACGTTGCCGGTCGTACAACGCCATGCCGTCATCAACGCATACAGCAAGCAAGAAACGACCACGTTGCATCCATCTATCCACAACGTATCATATCCACACATCCGTCCAGACGCTAACCCCACACATCCATCTATACATGCGTTCAAGCTCAAGTTTAGTCTTACATCCATATAGCTGCCATAGACCTATGCCTACCTACCTATACACATACAGCATATAGATATATACATACATCCATACTACTATATATAGATATATTTATATATGCTACCACCCATATATTGCGGGAAAAATAAAAAAGCAAGTAATGCACACACATGCCCAGGAAAATGATAAAGCCACTTTAGCTGGCAAAACTTCATCGCTTTAACGTGCTAAAGTCTACCTACCCAGTAGGCTGGTGGGTTTATCGCAGTAGCACGTTAGCACTTCAGCGTGTGAAAGTGACCGCCTTCGTCATTTTGAACAACGGCGCAAGGCTTGCGCTTGTGCATATTGTACAACGTGGCTGCTGCCGTTGTCAAGTCATTTTACACAAAAAAAGCAACGCAAGCCAAAAAGCCCGCGCCGCTTGTAAAAAGGAAAAGCCGCCATTCCTGACGACTTGCCTTGTTTGCCATTTTAACCGCCCTTCACGGGCTTTTATATCTGGCCGCTATGTTTACCCGCCTGACACGCTGCGAGCCTATGGCGGGCTTGCAATGGCCTTTGTGGCGGGTTAATACTCCCCCGGCCATTTTTCACCCTGAACACAAGTTCACGGGATAAAAACAGAATCCGCCGCGTTATAATGGCCGAAGTAAACGGCTGGGACAACCTCGCGCCCGTCAGGCATGACAACGGGCTTCTCGCTCCATTCATTCCACCCTTTTAGGGCTTCGCGCTCTGTTTTATATAGGTTGTCAGCGCTCCCGCATACTGAATTATGAAAAAGAAACATTATTTTACCTGCAAAACGCGGCGCTCCGTGCTTTTCGTCGTCATATGCGCGGACATATCGCCGCCCGTTTGAATAGCTGCAATAATAGAACATCTGTTTTTACCTCCCTGTTTAATATCCTAACCAACGCCGCAAGCCCTGAAGCGTCAACTTCTCACTATTTCCGGCGGGGTCTACCAACCACCAACCGCCCGCGTTAGAAGTCCAGCGGATAACGTCGCAAGCGTCAGAATAAGCATAACAATAGCAACGAAGCTCCTTCATCTGTTCGCCGTGGCGCTCCTCAAAGATAACTCCGTGCGCCTTCAGCACATCGCGGATTTTATCCATTGTCAGCATGTCGCCGCCTCCCTTCTTGCCATTTCAACGGCCTCGCAAGCCGCGCTATACGCCCGGAAAAACGCGCCGGATATATCTTTGCCCGTCAGGGGCAAAAGCGCACAAGCGGCTTTATAATGGCCGTTGCCGTCGATATTGTAGCCGATAGCGTCCGCCACGGACTGAAGCTTGTAAAGCCGCTTTTCATAATATCGAATAGAATGATAATTTTTCATGGCTTAAGCCTCCATTTACAGATTATTTTTCAGGTATGCAAAAACTTTTTCAGGCGTGTCCTTTTGCTCCCACATAACGCGGACATAATCAGCGGCGCTTTTTGTTGCGGGAGAAATAAGGATTGAACGGCAGCTTTTAACGAATGTCATAAAATTATCATAGGTTAAAAGAACGTTGTCCAGCATAGAAGAAACAGAAACGCGCAAGTCTGATGGGTTGCAATAATTAAACTTCCGCGCATGGATACAAGACTTGTTTATTGTATCAAACGGCGGCGTGTTATGCCACAAAAACGCCGTGATACAATTTTCTACAATGGCCGGAGTGTTTGCTTTAATGTACAGATTTTCCATAATAATTAACCTCCTAAAATTTTGAATTTGTGGGAACGGGGCTTTTGTGCGGGTGCCCCGTTGGAACCGCGCCGGGATTATGCAATAGTTTTTTTATATGCGGACCTTACCACTCTGGCGGCTTGCGACAATGCGCGCGCCTGAACGTCTAACCATTCTTCGTTACTATTTGGGCGGCGTTCCCCGTCGCGTGTTTTCTTCAATTCTGACGGGCAGCAAAGACGGGTGGCAATGTCACCGTTATAAATTAAAGAACAACCACCCCAGCTATACGCGCTCCAATCGCTCGCGCCGTTTAGAAGTGCGCGGGAAAAAAGTGTGGGGGATTCTAAGTCTTCGGCGGAAATATAGCCGTCGGTTACTCCTTCCTTCAGTTTCTCCAGCAGTTCCAGCGCGTAAACTGTTACGCCTCTTTTCCATGCGCTCCGCTGTTCGCGCTCATTGATAATTTGCGCCATTTTTTCAAAAATTCCGTTCATTTTCTTTACCTCCTATAAATTTACTTTTT
>ERZ808277.149-NODE-149-length-32273-cov-7.563939_pt1 | contig 32273 bp, 39 predicted proteins | sample MGYA00521240_ERZ808277 | MGnify/ENA primary metagenome ERZ808277 (study PRJEB31516, sample SAMN03275599) | gut metagenome | biome: mammalia-associated habitat; material: feces | host: Papio cynocephalus | place: Kenya | collected 2012-07-17 ... | reverse complement strand
GCTGCGGTCTTGATGCCGGTCATCTCTGCCGTATCGAAAACGGACGCATGAATGTGACCATCGACACGGTCGCCAAAATCTGCGAAGCGCTCGGTCTGCGTCTTGAAGCAATACACGAATAGACATATCGACACACACGATAGGCGTCCGCTGTAGTTGTGAGACTATAGCGGACGCCTATCTTTTTTCCGATGGCGTGGATATGCTCACCGCTTACCGTACAGCACCCAGTCGAGCACTCGCCGATTGGCATCATCCACTTTCGATAAATCGAAATCGATATATATATCCGTCACCGTATTACCACCATGCCCCAGCGCGTGCGCAATCGTGTCACGCGGTATGTCCAGAGACGCCGCAATCGTAGCCCACGTGTGCCGCGCCCAGTAAGTTGTCAGACCCGGAAATGCTGCCGTCACCGTTTTCTTGCCACCAAGCCCGTGTCGCTCGCACTCCCCTATCGACTGCAGACCCCGGTTGCAACGCTTGAGGTAGTCGCGATAATCCCCGTAACGCTCCGACACATCCAGCAGATACTCCCGACCATGATATTTGTCGATAATGTCGGCCGCCTCCGGCTCCACCCTTATAGAGTACAGCCTATGCGTCTTCGCCCGATTATACTCCACACGCCCTTCCGTCGTTACACCGCGAAGTCCGCACATATCTACCATATTGATACCGCACAGCATGAACGACAGCAGCCACATATCGCGATGACGCACCTGCCAGTCTTCCACCGGATACTCCATGAACTCTCGCAACCTTTCTGCCGACAGTGACCGCTTTGGCGTTGCAACCGGGCGGATCTTGAAACGCCTAAACGGATACACCGACGTCACTTCCTCATCCAGCGCTCGATTGAACACCGCGCGAATATTCCGCAGATGGATATTCCGCGCATTCTTACTCTCAGACTGCGCCAGAAACGCCTCGAAGCGTGTCAGCCAATTATAGTCAATATCCTCAAACGATAGCGCCTCACACCCCTGCGGATCATACGCGCGGATGCGTGCCGCCGTCTGCGCATACAGCCCCTGCGTCCCACGGCTCAGGCCATAAGCGTACGCCTCAAGCGCCGGCATAAACGTACCCTCAACACCACCGCGTCCCAGTGCTCGCTCAACCGCACGCACACACATCTCCATCGAGGCCGACGGCACCTTTGCCAAAGCGCGTACAGCGTCATCCACCGCCTCGAAATACTGATCGAGTAGCAGATTTGTCTGCCGAGCATAGCGCCAGCGCCTATCCACATGCGCCGTACGCGCATCCCATACATCCGGTGGGATAGACAAATCCAAAGGGATGAACACACGACGCCCTTCATGACTGAGGGCGATTTTCAGACACGCGTTGCCGTCGGCGCGAAGCCGTCGGCTGTCAAGATAAAAAGTGAAAGAAGCCATAATAAAAATTGCCACAATCGTGCACCTGAACCGGTGAGATATTTCAACATCTCCGCCGTTGGCGTTAACATTTTTTCACCACACAAACGCGCAACGGATATGCGTCAGAATGCGTCAGTTTTGTGCACAACTTGTGTTTTTTTTAATGGCATTAGCCCGAAAAATAGCTCCAACACTAAATTTCTTCGCCTGTAAGCATTTGTTTTTCAATCTCTTACGTGTGAGCGGTAGACGGGGTTCGAACCCGCGACCCTCAGCTTGGGAAGCTATTTTCGAGGTAGCTAATGCGTTGATTTATAGTTTGTTATAGTTGTTGATTTTTGCAATGTACACACGCTGCTCACAGATTTTCGGCAACGTCGTCGGCAACGTCGTCGGAGACGTGGTCGGTCGGTGTGCCGGGATCGGGGGCGACTTCGTGGGTGACTTCGGGAGCGACTTCGTGGGCGGTCGGGGTGCCGGGTCGGTGGCCGGGGGCGTGGTCGGCGATGTCGGCGCCGAAGGGATGGAAGGTGGCTACGACTTTGGCTATGCCTATCAAGTCCTGACGGGACAGCTCGATGTCGGCATAGTCGGGGTTGAGACTATGCAGGGTCAGCGTGCCGAGGTGGTCGTCATAGGGGATATGGTCGGCATAGGACGTGTCGGAGTGGTCGGCATCGGGGGAGGTGGGAAGGAGTAGTTGTTTGACGAGGGTGCCGTCGGCGGTGGCGAAGAGGTAGACGGAGCCGCTACGTAGTGGATCGCCGCGATATAGGCGTCGGCAGTAGAGTGTGTCGCCGCTATGGATGAGCGGGAGCATGCTGTCGCCGGTGGCTGTGGCTGTGAAGTCGTAGTCGGGGGCGATGTTGAGGAGGTCGCGCCATGTGTCGGCTTCGGCTGGTATGGGGGCGATGTCCCAGGCGCCGGCGGCTACGTGCCCGCCATAATGCGGCCGCTGGGTGTGCGTGTCGGGTAAGACCATCGCGCCCTCGCCCGTCAATAGCCAGTCGGCGGAAATGCGCGGATAGGCTCGGGCAAACCGACGAAGAAAGTTGTCGAAGGATGAACGGCCCTGACCATGCAGAAGCTGCGATAATGTGGTCTTTGCTAAGTCCAAACTATCGGCGATGTCTTGCTGTTTGTGAATTTCGCCGATATTTTTCAGATAATCAATCGCTTGGCTTAATCTCGAATGTGCATCATTATTTCCCATATCGTATAATTGTGGTTAAAGTCCTAACTTTTTTTTGAATTAATTTTGTCCTAACAAAGTTTAGAGCTAATTTTGTGGTCGAAAAAGTGCGCTAAAAAGTGCGCCCAAAGGTACGGAAAAAAGTGGGCTTTTTCAAGCGAACAATTAACGACAACGAAAAATGGATATAGAGAAGAAAGAAGATTTGGTGCTGCGGCGCAACACGGAGTTGCAGGAGCAGCGGCAGGCACGCAACGCGGAGATTGCGGAAGAGTGGGAGAAGCTCCGCCGCATCCCCGGACAGAGCCGCGGGGAGATAGCGCGATACCTTGCGAAGAAGTATGGGCTGGTGTCGCAGTCAAGTGTGTATGAGATACTGCGTCAGCGACGTCAGGAAGGAGGTGCGGTATGATGACGGGCGACTATCCGAAGATTGACCCGAATGGTCGTTACACTGCGGCGCAGGCTGGCGAGCTGCTGGGTGTGCACCGCAACACGGTGGGTAACTGGAAGCGTGCGGGGCTGATAAGCCCCCGATACTCGAAGCTGAATGGTCGGCCGCGTTATATCGGGTCGGACTTGCTGAAGCTATGGGAATGTGAGACGCGGTATATGCCGAAGAAGAGAGAGAGATGAATAATCGAAACGAAAAGAATAATGGGAATAATGAGAACGATGAAAGGCCGTAAAGGTGAGCGTGTATTGGCGTGGCTTCAAGTGGTAGTTATGGGGCTGATAGCGCTATGGTGTGTATATGGCGCGGTGCGTGCTATGGTGCAGCGTGTGGATGTGTTGGTAGTGGTCGGCTTTGGCATAGGCGCGTGGGCTGCATGGACGCTGACGCGGATGTCGATAGCGGAGATGCGCGAGGCGCGGAAGGAGCGCTGAAAAGAATAGAGGCTGAGATAAAATTTTCGTGTGCGGTGGCGGAAATGGAAGGGTGGTCGATAGAGCCGTTCCTTGATGACATTGTCGCACTGGCTAATCGGTATAGGATATGACGGCAGAGAGGCGATACAGGCGTGGCTGCCTATACAGCGAGATGACGAATAAGGGCAGATGTTCGACCAAGTATGTCCGCGGAGCGAAGCCCGTCTACTGCTTCCGCTGGGTGGCCGAGATAGTGATCCACGGCAAGCGGCATCGGATGCGTAGTACGAACTACGACAACTGCCGGAGGTGGTTGGATGATATGATAGAGAAGGCCGGGCCGATAGAGTATTGGTCGCGAAAAGCATAACCATAGGGTAATATATATATAGGTTTTTTCATGCAGTTTATGGTAAATCTGCCTATACCCGGGAGAGTTCGGGAGGATGTGAGCCGGGGTAAGGGCGGACGATGAAATGTGCGTTTTTTCATATTTCAAGGTGAGTTATAGAGATTAGACATTTTCATTGATGACCGGCAAGCCCGTGCGGGTGCAGCCGTCAGCCCCGGGGAAGTTCCCACCGCACTACGGATCTTAGTCCGCCATAACGTCGAACGGCGCGGTTGTTCGGGCAGTACGGACACGGGGCACGAAATAATGTGGTAGTCGGCTGAGGAATGTCGAGAGACATAGACGCTGCCGATGACCATGGTCGAAAAAAGTAACATGGATTTCTGTCCATTGGTAAATGCTAAGTGCATGGAGGCGAGGCGCGCTGCAGAGGCAGCCCCCGAGGTGCAGGCCGAGAGGCCGCGGCTTCGAAGCGTCAGAGGCGTCGGCATATACTGATTTGTCACACTGTTTTTGCATTTTCTTCCCGAAAAGCAAGCCGCCGCCTCAATTACCCCCGAAAGGGTGTGCGATAGGATAGCCGCACACTGAGACATTGCAGGCTGCTTTGGCAGTTGCTATTCGGAAATTTGGGAACGCTATGCGCGGTTCGATTCCGCGCCGGGGGACAAAGATAATGTGGAATGTCGAATGCACACGGCAGGAGACGAACCGCGAAATACTAACAATCTAAATAATAATATTTTATGGAAATGACAATCAATGTGAAGGTGGACGTGAGCGAGCGCGTGATAGCGCTGGTGGCGCGTCTGCTAAGTGGGCGAGAAAGCGGTCCCGAGGCTGTGGCCATACCGACCGAGACAGCGCCTGAAGCGGCTGCCGAAGCTGTGACGGCGTCAGCGCCTAAAGCGGCTGCAGCACCGACCAAGCCGGTGACGGCGACGCCGACGGCATCGGCGACAGTCAAGGCGGCAAAGGCGTCAGTGCCTACAGCCGAGGACGTGCGTCAGGCGATGGTAGAGACGCGCAAGCGTATCATAGGCGAAGGCTGGGATGACCCCGAGAGTGACGGGTATAAGTTCTACCATCGGACGCTGGTGTCGATGTTCAAGACGACAGCAACACTGCACGGGGCACCGAAGCCGAGCCAGTTGGCCGAGGACGCGCGTCAGGCGTTTATCGACGATTTGGCGCAGATCCGAAAGGATGACAAGGGCAAACTGTGGAACGGTCAGAACGCACCTTTCTAAAATGGGAACAATGGGAACAATGAAAACAATGGATAAGGCGCACTCGGTGCTATCACCGAGTAGCGCGGAGAAGTGGCTGAATTGCCCCGGTAGTGCGCTATTAGAGCAGGCCATAACCGAGGCTACGGGAGACAATGGCAGCAGCGCTGCGGCTCACGAGGGCACGGTGGCGCACGCACTGGCAGCCGAGCGCGTGAGTGCGCGGTTGGGCATAGATATGTCCGGCGAACGCGACACGGTGTTGACGGTGGCATACGCCGCCGGCGAGGTCACCGGCGAGATGGAAGAGTGTGCAGATATGTATGCAGCATATATCGGCGGAATGTATGACGGGATGAAGCAGTGCGGCGCGGTGGCTGTGTCCATCGAGCAGCGTGTAGACCTGTCGGGTGTCGCCCCCGGGTGCTTCGGAACGGCCGACTGCATCCTCAGGGGAGAGGACACCGAGGGCGCGGTGGTGCATATCTTCGACTACAAGTTTGGTCAGGGAGTCCGTGTCGATGCAGAGCTGAATTCACAACTGATGCTGTACGCCTACGGAGTGCTGCGCGGAGTGGCCGATGATACTGCAGTCGTGTTGCATATCGTGCAGCCTCGCGTGGCGCATGGCGTGAGCCACTGGCGTACGACAGCCGGTGATATACGTTACTGGGTGCTGGGGACGGCGCGTGCGGCGGCCGCTGCGGCGTTGCAGGACGGTGCCGAGTGCCGTGCCGGCCAGTGGTGCCGCTTCTGCCGTGCGCGCGTTTGCTGTAAGGCCTTGCAGGTGCGGTCAACGGCTACCGGCATGCCGGATGTGCGCCTGATTAGCGATGAGGACTTAGGGCGAAACGTGCTGCCGCTGATACCTCAGATGCGTGCCTGGCTGTCGGCGGTAGAAGACTACGCGCTTGAGCGCGCGATAGGCGGGGCCGTGATACCCGGGTGGCGTGTAGGCCACGGGCGCAGCGTGCGACGTATCACCGACCCCGCCGAGGTACACAAGCGCCTCGCGGCCGCAGGGTATGATGACAGTGACATCGTCAAGCCCGAGGAGCTGGTGAGCCTGACCGAACTTGAGAAGATAGTCGGGCGCAAAAAATTCGCGATGCTGTGTTCCGACCTGATCGACAAGCCCGAGGGCAAAGCGAAGCTGATGCCGACGGCCGATGACGAGGCCGGCGACTTCAAGAAAATATCCGAATAATTAACCAAATACAGAAATACAGAATTATGAAAAATCTTAAAAGAGTAGGCGGCAAGGTGGTCTTCGGCCCGGTACGCCTGAGTTATGTACACCTTTTTGAAAAATACGCTTTCGAGGGCGAAGACAAGGACAGCGCGAAGTACATGTGCAGCGTGCTGATCCCGATGAAGGAGAAGGCCGCGCTGAAAGCCATAGACGAGGCTATCGAGCATGTGACCGCGGAGGCCGTGGCGTCCAAGTGGCGCGGAGTTCGGCCCAAGCGCTTAGCAACCCCGTTGCGCGATGGAAACGAGAAAGAAGGAGCCGGTGATGAGTACCGCGATGTGATGTACTTCAACGCCAAGAGCAGCCGCCGAGTGGCCGTTGTAGACCGCGACTGCGAGCCGCTGACCGACCCCGAAAGCATGTACAGCGGTGTATGGGCGAATGTGTCCGTGACGTTTTTCGCCTACGACGTCAGCGGCAATAAGGGCATAGGCGTAGCACTGAACTCCGTGCAGAAGGTGCGTGATGACGAACCTTTCGGGGGCAGCACAGACGGAAGCCGCGACTTCGACGACTTCGGGACGGACGATGATGACCTATAAGCGAGAATTAAGGGCCTTAGGGTCTTTAAGGTCTTTAGTGGCCTTAGAGACCCTAAGGCCCGACTTTCCTACAATCTAAGACGAAACAGAGATGAGACTGAAATTTACGATAAGAAACAGTAGCCGTTATGCGCGGATGCTCGAGACGCTGGAGCCGTGGGCACTACTGGATGCGCTGCGGTGGGGTGTAGGCATGCGTCAGGTGGCGAGTACGGATATGGTCAATACCGATGTGTGTACGCGTACAGAAGACACGTTGCGGCTGTCTGAGTACGAGCGCGAACGTGCGATGCATGTGCCGACAGTGGAGGTGCGCGTACAAGGACCTGTGAGCCTGATAGTGTTCGAGTGGGCGGACGATGCCGAAAATACAGAGAGCAATGGTTATGAGGGATGATATGGTGGCCATAGCCATCGGCGCAAGCTGTCGGGCGGCCAAATGGGAAAACAAAAACATATCCTTCGCTGCACTGGCCAAGCGGTGCAGCACACCACTGATAACCAACGAAACCATGGCCGAGTATGCGGAAATGTCCAAGGACGAGCGTCTGAAGGCCAAGGATGTCGGCGGCTTCGTCGGGGGCGTGTTGCTCAACGGAAAGCGAAACAATCAGAGCGTGCTGTCGCGGAGCATCGTGACGCTGGATGCGGACGAGGCCAAGGAAGACGTCTGGGAGCGCTTCTGTCGCGCGTTTGAGGGCGCGGACGCATATTTGTACTCCACGCACTCGCACACGGCTGAGAGGCCGCGTGTGCGCCTCGTGGTGCGTGCCGCGCGACCGATGATGCCGAGCGAATATACCGCCACGGCTAAGCATATCGCAGAGGCTGTAGGTGTCGAAATGTTCGACAGTACGACCTACGAGCCGGCGCGTATGATGTTCTGGCCGTCCTGCAGCTTCGATGCCGACTTCGTGTATCGGCGTCAGGAGGGCGAAGGCGTGGCGGTGGTCGAGGGTTGCGGCTATAATGAGAGCTATGGGAATAATGGGAGCAATGGGAATAATGTGGTGCAAGAGCCTACCGAAAAGCCCGGAGTGATAGGCGCATTCTGCCGGGCGTATACGATAGACGATGCCATCGGGATGTATCTCGGCGGCGTGTACACACCTTGCGACCATGCCCCCGGGCGATACACCTATGCCGGGGGAACGACTTCCGGCGGGCTGGTGACGTATGATGGCAAGTACGCCTACAGCCATCACCAGAGCGACCCAGCCGGGGGGCGTATCCTCAATGCGTGGGACATCGTGCGCCTGCACCGCTGCAGCGGCGGAGAGGCAGAGAGCCAAAGGCAGATGGAAGAGTTGGCGCTAAAGGATGGCCGTGTCAAAGACGAGATGCGGCGCACACTGGCCGCCGACTTCGAGGGCATGGACGCGGACGCTACGGCAGCAGGTGCGGCGGATGAGGAGGCAGCGGACGACTGGCGCGAGCAGTTGGAGTACACCAAGGGTGGCGGCATCAAGCCGACTCTGAGCAACTGCGTGCTGATAATAGAACACGACGAGGGACTGCGCGGGCGGCTATGGCATGATGATTTCAGCGGCTACAATGTAGTCGTGGGCGGGCTTCCGTGGCGTGAGGATGCGGTGAGCTGGAAAGACGACGATAGCGCCAACCTGCGCGTATACATAGAGAAGCGTTATGGTGTCGAGGGCAAGGGTCGCATCGAAGATGCGCTGGTGTCCGTGATGACGACCCACCATCGGCATCCGGTCAAAGCCTATCTCGAAAGTCTGAAATGGGACGGAGAGGAACGACTGGATCGTTTGGTAATAGACTACCTCGGGGCTGAAGACAACGCACTGACGAGGGCTATGACTCGCAAGCATTTTACAGCAGCGGTGGCGCGTATCTACGAGCCGGGTGTGAAGTACGACTACTGCCTGATCTTGGTGGGACCCGAAGGCTGCGGCAAGTCCACTCTGTTCGCAACGATGGGCGGAGAGTGGTACAACGACAGCCTGACGACGATGGACGGGAAAGAAGCGATGGAGCAGCTTTCGGGCGGCTGGGTGTTCGAGTTACCCGAAATTACGGCGCTTAAGCGAGCTGAAGTGGAGAGTATCAAGAGCTTCCTATCGCGACAGTGTGATGCCTACCGACGTGCCTACGGCCAGAGGGTGGTACGCTATCCGCGTCAATGCGTCTTCGGCGGTACAACCAACGAAGAATATTTCCTCAAGAGTAAGACCGGCGACCGGCGCTTCTGGGTGGTGGCGGTCAATCCCGAATTGCGGACGCATCGATACTTCCGGCGTGACCTCAAGCGCGACCGCGACCAGATATGGGCCGAGGCCGTATACCGCTATCGTCAGGGCGAAGAACTGATGCTGGATGACGAATTGGCAGCGCAGGCCAAGACCCGACAGAAGGCGTACAATGACGAGGCTGACGACCCTATCAAAGCATCCTTCATGGAGTGGCTGGACGAGCCTGTACCGCGCACATGGGAGACGTGGGGGGCAGAGCAGCGGCGCAGCTGGTACACCGAGGACAGCCCGCTTCGGGCTATCGGGTCGGTGGCGCGTCAGCGTGTGGCACCCAAAGAATTTCTGTGGGAGAAGTTAGGTATGACGGTAAACGATCCCAACTACAAATGGAGGGCGCGTGATGTCTCGCGGTGGCTCAAAGAGTGCGGATGGGACGGCCCGACTATGTCGAAACACTGCGAAATGGCCTACGGAATACAGAAGTCGTACAAGCGTTCGGACGAAAAAACGAGCGAAAAATGAGCCGCGAGTTCGAAATTTGGTTTACCGTTTACCTTTGGTTTACCTTTTGGTTTACCGCTATAACACTAATTGTCAATGCGTTACCAAAAGGTAAACCAAGTAAACCAAAAAAGTACATAAACAAATATATGGTAGTATATATAGCATATAGCGTATATACATATAAAAAACGTAGGCATATATACGCGTACGCGCGCACGCGCGTAGGGTTTACCAAATGGTTTACCTATTAAGCTAACAGACTGAATATGAGTAAAGAAGAAATGAACGATACAAAAACCTCGAAAAGTTCGGCGGTTTACAAGGTTGACAAACGAGGCATGAGCGCGCTGGTGCATCATGCCGAGATGAGCGAGAAGGCGATAGAGCGGTACCTCGTAGGCGAATGCGAAAAGCGCGGTTGGCTGTGTTTGAAATACGCCAATATGACCGAGAGCGGCTATCCCGACCGCTTGATAGTGATGGACGGCGGTCTGACGGTATGGTGCGAGCTGAAAAGTGCGGGGCAGGTTATGCGGCCTCTGCAACAGCGGCGCTATGAGCAGCTGGCTGCGATGGGGCATATCGTGAAAGTGTGCGACAGCCGCGCGAGTGTGGACGAGTATATACTCAGACTTGAGAGATATGCGGCAGGACTATAAACCGCACGAGTACCAGAGGCGTGCGATACGGTACGTAGAGGATACGCCGTATTGCGCACTTTTTCTCGACATGGGACTGGGCAAAAGCGTAATAACGCTGACGGCGATACGGGAGTTGATAGACGCCGCCGAAGTCGAGCGCGTGCTGGTGATTGCGCCGCTGCGCGTGGCGCAAAGTACATGGGCGCAGGAAGCCGCCAAATGGAGGCATCTGACGGGGCTGCGCGTGTCGGTGGTAGTCGGCACCGCCCGACAGCGCGAACGCGCGTTAGAGAGCGCCGCAGACGTCTATGTGACTTCGCGCGACAACTTCGTGTGGCTGTGTGGATACTACGGCGGGCGGCTGCCTTACGATATGTGCGTAATTGACGAATTAACGAGCTTCAAAAATGCGCGGAGTGTGCGCTTCAAGGCCTTTCGCAAAGTGCGCGGCTGCTTCGGGCGTATTGTGGGGCTGACGGGGACTCCGGCGCCGAATACGTTGGTAGACTTATGGGCACAGATGTACTGCATCGACGGCGGAGATGCACTGGGTAAGAGCCTGACGCGCTACCGCGAGCAGTACTTCGATATAATCCGTGTCGGGCATATTCCTATCGCAGTGACTGCGAAGCTCGGGGCGGCCGAGGCGATACAGACGGCCATAGCGCCGGAGGTACTGACCATGAGTGCCGCCGACTACCTGACACTGCCCGAGATGGTAGAGCACGATGTGGCCGTGACGTTGGACGAGAAGACCTATAAGGCCTACCGTGCTTTTGAGCGCGACCGCGTGGCCGAGACCATGGCCGGGGAGGTTACGGCGGCGAGCGCTGCCGTGCTGATGGGTAAGCTCGGCCAGTATGCCGCCGGTGCGGTGTATGCCGATGAAGGAGGAGTACAGCGGCTTCATACGGCCAAGGTCGATGCGTTAGGCGAGATTGTGGAGGCGGCGCAGTCGCCTGTGCTGGTGTTCTACCGCTACCGCTTCGAGGCCGAGATGATAGTAGAAGCGCTGAGCAAGCAGTACCGCGTACGTCGATGCGAGGGCGATGCCGATGTAGTGGCGTGGAACAGCGGCGAAGTAGACGTACTGCTGGCGCATCCGGCGTCCGTGGCTTATGGGCTGAACATGCAGTCGGGCGGCCATTATATCGTCTGGACATCGCCGGGCTGGGATTTAGAGCAATATCTACAAGCCAATGCGCGACTGCATCGACAGGGGCAGCGTCAGCCGGTACACGTGTACCGCTTAGTGGCAATCGGGACGGTGGACGAGCGGGCGGTGGCCGCACTGGCGCGAAAGGATGGAACGCAGCGGGCGATGCTGGATGCGTTGAAGATGATGTCGAATATTGAATAATTATTATTACCTTTGCATACAGATTGTTAGGAATGCCCAAGGACCGTAATACCATTAAGATGACCATGCGAGTGGATGCCGAGACGCACGCGCAGATCCGCGCAGCGACAAGGAGAGTAGGTATGCGCAGCGCCAACGCCTTCACGGCCGCGGCGGTGCGCGCGGTCCTGGGTATGCTTAATAGACCGCGGGCGTTGCCCGGCGATACGATAGAGGCCGAGATAGCGCGGAGCTTCGCGGCATATGGCGATGCCGAGCCGACGCCGAACAATACATTACCCAACAGACAGAGGAGGAGACGAAAGAATGAGAACGAGGATTGAGAGTCGAAGCGGAGTGTACCGCAGAATGATAGTGAGTGCGCGGTGGCGGAGGTTGCGCGCGCAGGTGCTGCAGGCGCATCCGCTATGTCAGGAGTGCGAGCGCGCCGGGCGCGTGCGTGCGGCAGCCGAGGTGCACCATATAACGCCGGTGGATAGTGTGCCGACTGTGGTAGCCAAGGAGGCGCTGATGTATGCGCCGAGTAACCTCGTGTCGCTGTGCCATCGGTGCCACATGGCCGCACACCGCGAGTTAGGCAAAAACGACTATAGGCAGCGCAAGGAGCGTGAGCGCGAGCAGTTGGAGGCATTCTATGCCGAGATGTTCGGGGAAAGTGATGGTACTAAAGGGAGCAATGGTAATAATGAAAACGATGTATAGGGGGGCGTGTTTTTTATTTGAGGGTGGCCTTGATTAACCTCACCCCCCTCTTTTTTTTATGCGCGAGGTGATTTTGGAAATAGGGGAAATGGATAAATAACAGAAGATGAGAACAACGAAGAATATACAAGATGCGATAACGAAGTGTCTGCGGCGAGCCGGGCGCTATGCGCCGGGCATGCAGTACCAAATCGCCGCGTTGGCGTCGGCAATGCACACGCTGACACTGGCCAATGCCGAGTGCGACCAGTTGGAGGGTGCGACCATCGAAAACGCGACGAAAGAGGGAAAACGCACGGTGATACATCCGGCCATCAAGGCGCGACAGATAGCCGAGGCGAGTATTACGCAACAGGCGAAAAATCTGGGGCTGACAGTGGACGCGCTGATGAACGAGGTAGATAGCGATCCGCTGATAGATCTGACCCGCGAACTCAAGGACGAAAGCGGTGCGGTGATACGCCCCGAGTGATATGACCGAGAGCGAGCGCGAGCGGATGCGGCAGGCCAAGGCTGCGGCGGTAGAGCGACTGGCGCGCGAGGACGTCAGTCGCTATCGTCTTGCGGAGGTGGATGAGCGTCTGGAGCGTTATGTGCTGTCGGTTCAGGGCGACCCCGATGGGCATTGCGTATGGGATGTGCTGGCGGTGCTGCGCTTCCTCGGGCACTGTCGACGCTACGGCATAGACGTTGGGGCGGTGCGGCGCTTCGCGCGGTTTTATGAGAGCCTATATTTCCCGGGCAAGGCAGGGCCTACGCGCTATCGACTGACGGCGGTGCAGTACTTTCAGTTTGCGGCGATATACGGCTTCCGCGCGGATGGCCGCAGGGTTACGCGTGAGGCGTGCCTGTTTGTCCCGCGCAAGTATAGCAAGACCACGAGCACGGCTGCGATAGCCGCCTACGACCTACTGTACGGCGATGCTAATGCCGAGGCCTACACCGGCGCCAATAGTGCCGACCAAGCAAAGAAATGCTTTGATGTGCTTCGCGGAATAGTGCGATGCTTAGATCCGCACGGCCGCCGATATGTAGTCAACGAGCAAGCCATCAAGAGCCTGCGGAGAGACCGCACGGCCATAGCGCAGTGCCTGACAGCCAACGCGCGGACAAAGGACGGCCTGAGTGCTTCTACGGTGATAATGGACGAGTTCAGCCAGGCGCGCGACAATACGCTGCTGTCGGTGCTGACAACGTCCATGGGCATACGGCGTGAGCCGCTGACGGTGATAATAACGACCGCATCCGATGTCATAGACGGACCCTTTGCGGCGATGCTTAGAGGCTATAAGGCTATGTTATTAGGGGATGCAGAAGACGATCCCGGAGTATTTGCGCATCTGTTCGAGCCGGACGCCGATGATGCCGAGGACGATGTGCGCACGTGGCGCAAGGTGCAGCCGCACATGGGCATTACCGTCTCCGAGGACTTCTATCGCAACGAGTACACCTCGGCCAAGCGCAACGGAGCCGAGGCGATGCTGGCATTTCGGACAAAGCTACTCAACACCTTCGCCGTCAGCGACAGGCGCGCGTGGATAGGCGATGAGGCCATAGCCGAGGCGATGCAGCCCATAGACCTGACGCCTCCGACGGGCAAGAAGCTCGATGCGATGGTGGCCATAGACCTAAGCGTGCGCAACGACTTCAGCGCCGTCACTGCCGGGGTGTACGACCCTACGGCCAAGGGCTACCGCTTCCATACCGCGTATTTCTTTCCCGAGGGCGCTTTGGCGGGGCATCCAAACGAGCGGCAGTATCGGGCATGGGCCACGCAGGGGTATCTGCGACTGATGCGCGGTCCCGTCATCGACTACCGCGGTATCGTAGACTATATCAACTATCTGGCTACGTGTGTGCGTATACGTGCGATAGGTTATGACGCCTACGACAGCCTCGAAGTGGTCAATATGCTCCGCAATAGCGGAGGCGAGGGGATAGTGCGTCCCGTCAAGCAAAACAATGCCAATTTCACCGCGCCCGTGTCCGCTATGGAGCACGCGGTGTATACCGGGCATGTGGTGGTAGACGACAACCCGATAACGCGGTGGTGCTTCGGCAACGCAGTACTGGACACCGATATGATGGGCAATACTAAGCCCGTCAAGCGTAGCGAGTACCAGAAGATAGATGGTGTCATAACGATGCTGATGTCGCTGCGTCTGTTTTTGGATGCACGCAGGTAACGAAATTGTAATAGTTAAACTTCGTTAAACTTTTAATAAAAGGGCGAAAAAGGGCAAAAAGTGCCGTCACTTTTCGCTTTACGGTCGGCTATGTAGAGGGACATATTTGCGTCCCGGATATATGACCGAAAGAAGCAAGAACATACGAGAGACGGACGGCGTGTTTGGCGGGCTGCGGCGTGTCGTGGGCAAGTATTTCCAATATGGAAATAGTCGCCGCACACGGAGTATGCGGCGCGAGGTGACGATAGACCGCAGTCTGCTGATGAGCGAGACTGCGGCGCATGATGTGCCCGTCAACAGCGTTGCGGACGCTATGAGCATTGCGGTAGTCAACCGTTGTGTGCAACTGATAAGCGGAGCCGTGTCGGCACTGCCGTTGCGCCTGCTGGCGTGCGGTGCGGACGGGGTATTCGCGCCCGTGCCCGAGGGGGACGGCAACAACCTCCAGTATCTTTTGGCCGTGCAGCCCAACGACCGCGACAGCGCCGTAGAGTTTTGGACGAAAGCGATACAGCAAATGCTGCTGTTAGGTAATGCCTACATCATACCGCGTTACTACGAGAGTGCGCCGTATGCGCTTCGAGAGCTGCGGCTTGTAGGAGCCGATGCCTCGGTGGTGTATGACCGCTTTTCGGAGACGTACACCGTCACCGACACCGTGCAAGGTCTGTCGGGTAGATATGCCGAGGGTGATATAGTACGTCTGAGTTGCCCGAGCTATGACGGCACGCCTGTAGGTGTGGGGCTGATAGTGGCCGCCAATACCGCGTTGCGGACAGTGGCCACAGCCGACCGCGAGATGCTGAGGCGTTTCGCCAACGGCTGTATGCCTACCGGATTTATTACCAACCCCCGCACGGTAGAGGGGTACGGCGAAGTGCAGGACGAGGAACTCGACCGCCTGGCCGGAGCACTACGCTACAGCATGCGGCACGGCGATTATCTGAACGTGCTGTACGGCAATGCCGAGTTCCACGGGGTGCAGATGACGGCGCAGGACGCGCAGTTTGTACAAAATCGACAATGGGCGTTGCGCGACATCTGTCGCTTTTTTGGAGTGCATCCGTCCTACGTGATGGACGAGACTTCGAGCAACTACAAGAGCGCCGAGATGGCCAATGTGGCGTTTCTGAGCAACACTCTGAATCCGCTGCTGCGTAAGATAGAAAACGAGTTGCAGCGCAAACTGCTGAGCCGCGGAGAGTGCGCACGGCGTCGTATATCCTTTGACCGGTCACAGCTGTACGCCTGCGATCTGGACAGCAAGGCGCGATATATGTCCGCGCTTATGGGTGCGGGCGTAGCCACCGTCAACGAACTGCGGCGTGCCGACGGCCGCCACCCCGTCGAAGGAGGCGATACGCCGCTGGTAAGTGCCAACCTGCGGCCTGTCGGTGAAAACACCGGGAACAATGATAACAATGATAACAATAAGAACAATGGGAACAAAGAATAATAAGACCAAGCGCGAGTATATGACGCGCGAGCTTCGGGCATCCGAGGATGCCGACAGCCGCCGTATCGAAGGGTACGCCATAGTGTTCGACACGCCCTCGGCGTCGATGGGCGTAGAGTGCCTCAAACCGGTATACGAGGAGATAGCGCCCGAGGCCGTGACCAAAGAGATGCTGGACGGCTGCGACATCCGCATGAACCTGTACCACGACCGTCACCGCCTGCTGGCGCGGAGCAAGAAAGGCGTGGGCACGTTGGAGTACAGTGTAGACGAGAAAGGCGTGCATTTCGCCTTTGAAGCACCGCATACGCCCGACGGCGATACTGCGCTGGAGCTGGTGCGTAGCGGGGCGCTGGACGGCTGCAGCTTCGCTTTCTACATGGACTACTCGGACGACACGGCCGTGTCACGCGAGGATGCCGGCGACCGCGTGATATACACCATCCGCAAGATACAGGACATAGACGATTTCACCCTGACCGACCGCCCCGCCTATCCCGACACAGAGTGCGCCGCGCGTGAGGCTGCTGAGAGTGCGGCCTCACAAGCGAGCGCCGAGTGTGTGGCGCGGTTGCGCGAGCGTGCAGGGCGCACATATTAACGTTAACAACCTATCTAACAATAAATTATATTATGACACCGAAAGAAAAGAGAGAAGCGCAAAAGCGCTACAACGAAATTGTCGAGGAGTTTCGCACCCTGGCTGACACCCTCGAAAAAGAGAACCGCGGGTACACCGCTGACGAGCAGATGCGCGTCGAAGAGCTTCGCGCCGAGCAAGACCGTATTTCGGCACGTCTGCGCGGCGCAGCCGAGGCCGTAGCCCTGACACCGGCACAGAGCGCCGCACAGCGTCTTGCCGAGGCCGAGCGCGTTATCCGCGAGAACGTGAGCCGCGGTGTGTCCACCACCATTCGCCTTGTGCGCGAAGACGCCGAGGGCGGCAGCGGCACCGGGTCCGACGCCCCCACCCCGGCCGTCTCCACTGTCACCGATATAACCGTGGCGAATGCCGGCAATATTGTCCGCATCAACCTCCAGGACGTGCTTATGCCGTTGCAAGAGGGCTTGATCCTCGACAAGGTAGGTCTGCCGCTTATGACCGGGCTGGTAGGCGAGTATGTGTGGCCTGTGGCGTCTATGGTAGAAGCCACCATCGGCGGCGACAATATGGAGTTGAGCGAGCAGAAAATAAGCCTGTCCGCACTAAAGGCCATTCCCGACACTATCGGCGTGACCTGCGGTGTTACCCGTCGCACCATCAACCAGAGCGGCGGCATCATCGAGACCATCGTCAAGAACCTGCTGCCACTGGCTGTCGCTAAGGCCGTCAACAAAGCAATGTTCGGCACCACCGCCGCCACCGGCGCGACCAACCTCGTAGGTCCATTCGTAGGCAAGACCCCGACCCAGATAAACAAGACCTTCGTCGACATCAACAAGCTCAAGGCTGCCGTGCTTAAGAGCGGCGTTGAAGGAGAGCATATGGCATGGGTAATGACCAAGTCCACCAAGGCCATCCTCGAGGCCACGAGCAAAGACACCGGCAGCGGCATCATGATATGCGAAAACGATATGATAGCCGGCATCCCCGTATTCACCACCGAGTTTATCGGCGACGACTACATCGGCATCGGCGACTTCACCTATCAACCCGTGGGCCAGTTCGGCGACTTCAGCTTCATCGTAGACCCCTACACCGAGGCGCGTAAGGACGTAGTGCAATTCACCTTGCATGTAGACTTCGGCACCAAGACGCTGCGCTCCGAGGCCTTTGTTCTCGGCAAATTCAAAGCCTGATAAATGTTCCTCGATCTCGACATAGTCAAGCGTTACAACATCATCGACGACCTCGGCGCGGATGCCACCGCGGCCGAGGCGCCGCTGGTGACGTTGGCCATGGGGTCGGCCTGTGCCGAGGTGTGCAATATCGTACAGCGTAGCGAAGCCGACATCATCGAGGAGTACGGCGAAGTGCCGTCCGACATCGTTATGGCGGCGCTGATGCTGACTTCGTTGTATTACAATAACCGCGATGGCGAGGCGTCACAGACGCCCGTGCGCGTGCGTCAGATGCTGGCGCCGTACCGCCGTTTCCCCAAAGACCTGCAGGCATGAAGATAGGACGCATGTATACACGGCTGCGCTGGGAGCGTCCCAAGACGTCTGTGACGGTCACGGGTGCGCTGCTGGCCAAATACACCACTCTCGGCATTATCCACGCCGAGCGGGCGTCTATGCGCGCCACAGAGCGCAACGAAGCCGGGGAGATGTACGCCGATATGCACGCCGAGTACTACGTGCGCTATCTGCATGTCATCCGCCGAGGAGACCGCCTGACCGAGTTATCGGCGTCCGATACCGACAGCGGCGCGCTGATGGAGGTGACCGCCGTCATCTCCAATCGACGCAAGGGCTTTAAGACGATAATATGTGACCGCGTAAACTTATGAGCGACAAGGAGACCATCCAAGAGCTACAGCGCGACTTGCGCAGTCTGGCGGCACAGCTGACCGAGCAGCAGAAGGCGCGCGCCCTCAAGGGAGCGTTACGTGCCGGGATGCGCATACTGCGCAACGAGGCGCGGCGCAATGTCCGAGCCTCGGGCGTGCATAATGCGTCCGCTTTGGCCAAGAACGTCTTAGGCGTAGCACCTTACGGAAAAAACAAGTTGGGCATGCGCGTCTATCTGTCCAATCGCGCGCGTAAGGCCATGCACCTCAACCGCCGCGGTCAGCTCAAGCCGGCGCTGTTTTGGTTAGAGGACGGCACAACGTCTCGCGGCAGCCGTCAGCCTATCAATGCGCTGGGGCGTGCCGAGCAGGCCAAGGCGTCCGAGGTTGAGACCCGACTGGGCGAATTGTTCGACAAACAGATCGAAAAACAACTGAAGAGAAATGGCTGGATCTAAAACAGAAAGAAGCATAAATTTTCCGCGTACAGGCCTATCCATAGGCCTCGCGATATACAACTTTATGATGGACCGCGGACTGCCTGCGTATCCGGTGGTGGCGATGCCGAGCGCCAACGGCGCAGCACCGCAGCTGCCCTATGTGGTGTACTCATTGGCCGGAGTGACCACACGCGCCGATAAGACCCTGCCCGGGCCGCGCAGCGTGTCGGTAGTGCTGACATGCTACGGTACTGGATATGACGAGGCTTTAGAAGTGGCCGAGATGGCAAACAATATGCTGTCTCAGCGCTTTGAGGATGCCGAGTTCGAGGGGATGGTTATCCGCGGCATACAGTTAGAGAACGCATCGGACGGGTATGACGGTGATGCGTACTATTTTGCGTTAACTTACAGAATATTAACAAATTAACACAATAAATAATTATGGCAACAAAAACAGGATATGTAAACGGTAGCGATATGCTGCTGATAATAGGAGAGAAGGCCATAGGCCACTGCACCACGCACAACGTGAGCATCTCAGCCGAGACCAAAGACCGCGCGGTTAAGCCGCCCAAGGCAGACGCGCTGACCACAGCGCTCTATAAAGAAAAAGGCATCACCGGACTGTCCGTATCGATTTCGTGCGAAGGGCTGCATTATTACGGCGAGGAAGAGAATGGTTTTGCAGCACTGATGGCACTGGCCTCCGCCGCCACGCCTGTGACGGTGAAATGCTTCGAGCGTGCTAACGACAGCAAGCCCTATCTATCGGGCAGCTTCGTTATTACCAAGTGCGACCACACAATGCCCGCCAACGACGATGTGACCTACAGCCTCGACCTTGAGAACACCGGCGCGGTGACTTTTGACGGCACCGGCCTGACCACCTCAACGACAAACGTACCCTAATGGAGACGACTATCAAGATAGGCGAGCAGGAGTACCCCGTGCGCCAGACGATGGCGGCGCTTGTGGACTTTCGCGAGGCCACGGGCAAAGAAGCCTACGAGATTACGGGGCTTTCGGATGCGTGCCGCATGCTGTACTACCAGGTACGCGCTACGGCCGAGGCAGACGGGCGCGAGTTCGATATGGACTTCCGGACGTTTGCTTTGCGCGTAACGCCCGAGGACATACAGCGCTGGGGCGATGCCGTCAATGCCGAGAATGCCAAAGGGTCAAAAAAAAAGATGACGGCGAAAAAGTAGACATACTGCGACTGCAGGCATACGCGCTGACCGCCCTCGGGATGCCGCTCGACACGTTCAGGCGGCTAAGCCCGAGGGCGTTCGAGCTTTGTATGGAGGAGGATGCGCGACAGCGTCGGCAGGCCGACCTTGAGCGGTGGAACAGACTGCGTACGGCGTGCGCGATACTGATACAGCCGCACACGAGTAAGCGCGTAACGCCGCAGATGTTGATACCGTTAGAGGAGATAGACGCCCCGGCGAAGGCAGCGCCTCGGCGCGAGTGGACGCCGTCGACACGTCAGAGAGTGGAAGAATTAATGAACAGAGAAAAGTGAAAGGCTATGAGATACGGGATGCCCTATATGGGGAGTAAGAATAAGCTGGCCGAGCGTATAGTGGCGCTGTTGCCTAAGGCGGAGCATTTGTATGATGTATTCTGCGGCGGCTGCGCACTGGCGCATTGTGCGGCGTTAAGCGGCAAGTACGAGCATATCCACATCAACGACATAAGCGATATGCCGAGGTTGTTTGTGGATGCCGTAAGCGGCAAGTACCACGATGAACGGCGGTGGATAAGCCGTGAGGATTTCTTTGCGCTGAAAGACGGTGATCCGTATGTGCGTGCGTGTTGGAGCTTCGGCAATAACGGGCGGAGTTACCTATACTCGCGCGAGACAGAGCCGTACAAGCGAGCTGTGCATGTGATGCTGACGGCTGACAGCGTGCGCGAGCGCCGTGTGGCGTATAAGGAGGTTGTGCGGCTGCTTGTACCGCTAATCGGGAGTAAGACGGCTGAGAGCTTAGGCAATATGCAAAGTCTGGAAAGTCTGGAAAGTCTGGAAAGGCTGCAAAGGCTGGAAAGTCTGCAAAGTCTAGAAAGGCTGTTTACAATGAGCAAGGGGGATTATCGGGATTTGGAGATAGCGGAGGGGAGCGTAATTTACGCCGACCCGCCGTATGCGACTTCAACAAAGACGGGCGATGATTACGGGACGGCCTTTGACCATGCGGCGTTTTATGACTGGTGCGAGGCGCAGACGCAGCCGCTATATATAAGCGAGTACACGATGCCCGAAGAGCGCTTTGTATGTGTGGCGGAGTGGAATGTGGTAAGCTTCATAAGTCCCACGAATAATAGATGTAAGCGTGTCGAAAAGTTGTGGATGCCGAGGGGGCAGTTATTGCCAAGGTAGTTTGCAGGAACGGCCTTTTGTCATAGTGTAAATGAGCCAACAGAACGCGACAACGCCGAAGAACGCTAAGGGATTATGCCACAAGAGCCACCACAATTTGCAGATTAAGTCCCAAATAGAAGAGAAGAAGCCCTCAATAATAGGATGTAAAAGCAGTATCATGATGTTTATAGGTATTTGATGATTGTGCAAATATAGGCAAAGAGAAGCATAACGGAGCATCTACGATTAAGAATAAGACATATTGACCAATAATAAGTAAAATGGCAAAAAATATAACGATAAACTTCAAGACCATATACGACGATAAGGGCATAAAGTCGGCGGCAATGTCGCTGTCCGATTTGGACAAAGTCGTTAAGAACGTACAAAGCTCCGTTGATAAAGCGGGTGCAAATATGGCCGCTTCATGGTCGGTAATGGCCGAAGGTTTTCAGCGAGTGAATGATATGCTTATGTCGATGGCGTCGGCGTACGAGGAGGCCGAGTTGAACGCTACGCGCCTGGATGTGGTAATGAAGCAGCGTATGAAGGCCACCAACAGCCAAGTGGAAGCTATCAAGGCGCTGACCGAAGCGGAGAAAGCGAAGGGCGTTATTGATGACGACATACAGCTGGCGGGAGCGCAGCAGCTGGCTACGTTTTTGCGTCAACAATCGTCGTTAGCTACGTTAGTGCCGGCGATGAATAACCTTGTGGCGCAGCAGAGGGGATATGCCGCGACCTCGCAAGATGCCGTCAATGTTGCCAACCTTATGGGCAAAGCGATGATGGGACAGACCACGGCGCTGCGTCGCGTGGGCATCACCTTTGACGAAGCGCAGGAGGCCGCCATCAAGAACGGCAACGAGCAGGAACGCGCGGCGATGCTGGCGCAGATTATCACCGACAATGTCGGTCAGATGAACGAGGCGTTGGGCAAGACGCACTCCGGCCAAGTCGTACAAATGCGCAATAACTTCGAGGATCTGAAAAAGGCCGTCGGGTCGGTGGTAAGCTCCATAGCGCCATACCTCAGTGTCGGAGCGGCAGTGTTCAATATAGCAGCCGGGTGGAAAGCGCTGAGTGCGGCAGTCACGACTGCGGCAAAGGCCTACTGGGGACTGGTCACGAAGTTATACACGGCGACCAGTGCGATGCTGGCCAATACGCGCGTTGCAAAACTCTGCGCCGGCGCGATGAAAGCGGCCGGGGTAAGTGCCCGCGCCTTTGGTGTGGCCATACGGGGCATCATGGCGGCCTCGGGTGTGGGGCTGGTGTTGATGGGCATTTCGGCGGCTTTCGAGGCGTTGACGGGCAAGGCCGACGAAGCGGCCGAGAAGCAGCGCGAAGCGGCCGAGGAGGCGGCACGCGTGCGCAAAGAGTACGAGCAATGGAAGAAGTCGCTAACCGATGTAGGGCAGGCCACGGGCGAGTATGCGGCCAAAGAGTTGTCGTCAGTCGAGCAGCTGTACAAGAAAGCCACCGACCTTGAAGGGACGTACAAAGATCGCCACCAAGCCGCCAGACAGCTGATAAACGATTACCCGACCTATCTGGGTCAGCTGTCCGAGGAGGCTATCATGACCGGCAAGGCTGCAGGGCAGTATAGAAAGCTACGCACAGCCATCCTACAGGCAGCCGAGGCACGCGCCATCCAAAAGAAGTTGGAGGGCAACTATGCCGAGATAATCGCCAACGAGGAGACGATGCGGGGCTACGAGTGGGCGAACGGGCAGAAATGGACTTCAGGTCAGAAAAAACTATACCAAGGTGCGGTGGCTGCGGCTAATGCCACAGAGAAGAAGATGAGAGAGACAGGATACATGAAGACGGACCCGATGACGAACGCTATCTATCGCGAAGAATATTCGTTGACGGACATCCGAGAAGCGAGGGTGAAGGCTTTCAACGACTACTATGCCGCACATGCGAAAGACATAGGCGGAAAGGATTATAGGAAGATCAAGGGGACGCAGGATGAATATGCGCGGCTACAGCAGAGGAACAGCGATCTGCAGGCTGCGAATACCAGACTGACCGACCGCTTATCCGACATCCATGTGGACCCGGTTATCGAACACGGTGCGGGCGGATATAAGCCCGTCAAGACAACGCCCGTCAAGACAGAGAAGCCGTATACACCGCCGGCCAACCTTGCGGAGATACAGAGCTACGAGGAGCTGAGCAAGGCCATACAGTATTACGGTAAGGTCAAGGACACGGCCACCACAGACGCCGACCGACTGAAGGCACAGCAGACTATTGACACCCTCGAAGATATGCGCAAGGCATGGGATGCCGCATCGTCCACCGCCGAAGCCTACGAGCCGCCTACGGATATAGCCGACATCCGCAGTATTGACCAAGCCAATGAAGCGCTGACGTATTACCGCAAGGCCTTTGATGCCGCCACCGATGACGCCGAGCGACAGCGGTTGCAGGGCCTTATCGACAAGATTGAGACGCTAAAAAAATCATGGACCGGCACGACCGAAGCCGTCAAGACCGACACGCCGCGCTGGCGTCAGAGTTTGGACAGCATCCGTGCCGACCTCGATAGAATATATGCGCTGCCGCCGAAGCTGTGGAAAGTAGAGGTGAAGGGTATGGGCTTTGATGGCATCACTCGCCAAATCAAGGAGTTAGAGAAAATGAAGTATATGCCCGAGGTCAATGCCGACGACCTCAAGGGCATAGACGAGACCATATCGCGACTGAAAGAGATGCGAGCCGTATCGCTGTCAGGTATGGAAGTATTCAGCGGACTATGGGGCGCCACAAAGGGGCTGCAAGGCGGCATCCAGTCCGTGACCAAGGCGGCATCCGAAGACGCCACCGCATGGGAGCGTGTCAGTGCCGTAGTCGATGGTGCGATGCAGATGTATCAAGCGATAGCACAGATGATAACGGTTGTAGATATGGTCAACCAAGCTGCGTCGGCCAACAAGCAGGCCACCTCGGCGGCGAATGCCGCTGCGGCCACCTCCGAAGCCGCTGCCAATGCTACCGCTGCCGCCACGAATATAGCTTCGTCCGAAGCCGAGGCCACTGCCGACACCACCGCTGCCGCAGCCAAGATGTTCAAGGCGCATTCGTGGATACCCTGGGTAGGCGTGGCACTGGGTGCTGCGTCCGTGGCTACGATGCTGGCTACGATGTTCAGCCTACCTAAGTACGCGGAGGGCGGCATCGCCTACGGCCCGACGGTCGGTATGTTCGGCGAGTACGCCAACGCCTCCACCAATCCAGAAGTCGTAGCACCGCTCGACCGCCTGCGTACGCTCATACAGCCGCAGGGCCTCGGGGGTGAAGTTGAGTTCAAGATAGAAGGACGCACTCTACGCGGCATCCTCAACAAGGTAGACAATCATAACAGTCGGATATAAGACAATGGCACAGAACACATATACGGGCGAGTTCCTCGGCATACACGGGACGCGCTGGAAGATAGAGATTACGGGCGAGGGCGTGCCCGCCGAGGGCGGCACGCTGACCTTTGCGGCCGACCCCGCCGCCGAACTCGAATGGAAAGAGACCGAGCCGATAGACCCGGTATGCGGTGCGGCGCTGACGCTCCACCTCATAAGTGAGAGCGACAGACAATTCCTGCCGCTGTATACCACCAAGGTAGGCGCTGTCCGTTGCAACGTGTATCGCGACGGGGCGTACTACTGGACCGGCTGGCTTGATACCGAGCAGTACGAAGAGCCGTACAGCACGCTGAGCGGTTACGAGGTGACACTGACATTTAGCGACTTCGCCGCACTAGAACGGCTGAAATGGGCTGTGCCACAAGGACGGATGTCGTTGCGCAATATTATCAATGCGTGTATTGACCGCATCCATATGCGCCCCGACCAGTCACAGCAATGCGTCACGCATATAGCCACTATGTGCGAAGGCAAGGTCATAGACCTGACTACGCTCGGTATAGACTGCGCCAACTTCTACAACGAAGACGGCGAGGCGCAGACACTGTCGGACGTGCTCAAGGCCGTACTGCAGCCCTTCGCGCTGCGCATAGTACAGCGTAACGGCCGGATACACATATATGATCTGTGTTCCGTTTTGGACGAAGCAACGGATGCTATCATGGAGGGAAGCGCCAATGTCTACTGGGATGCCGACGACCAAACCCTGAGTATGGGCAAGGTGTATAATAAGGCCACGGTGACATTTTCGCAATACGCCGAGATCAACCTTTTAGATGGGACCATCGATACCGACATCCTGCCCGATACCAGTGGGACGGGCGGATATAAATACATGACAGGCAACGATAAGAGGGCGCTGACCACCGACCCCGAAAAATCATTTTTGGACGGCTTTCGTCTATATATCGGCACGGATGGGACTTTTGCCGGACAACAAAACACATTAGGCATCACAGATGCGGGAGTGGCCAATCTGCCACTCAAGATGATAGAGCCGTCCTGTCGCTGGATGCGCATCAAAAGTATATACAGCGGTAGCGACTGTATGGGTATACTCGCCGGTGCGCTATCTAATGATGTCACCACGGGCACTACCGCCTATAAGTCCGACCTGTGGTCAGGCATGTCTTTTCAACAATGGGACGCCAAGACCAAGACTTCACACGACCTATTCTGCGTAACAGGCGCGTACATATACGGCCAGACGCAGCCGACACAGGCGCTGAAGCTGACAATGGATGTGCTTTTCGATGTGCGGTATAATCCCTTCGAGAGTGCCGCAGTAGAGAACGAGGAGGGCAACTGGGGGCGTTTCGAGCGCTGGCTCAATTTTGCGTATATCCCCGTGAAGCTCGAGATACTGGACGACAGTGGCAAGGTAATCGCGCACTATCAAGAGACTGTCGGCGCCGAAGATTATAAGCCCTCGGGCACATCATGGCAGCCGGGCGAGGCCAAGTATTCCGACTTCCGCCTGAGTTACTACGACTGGACCGACCGAAAAAGCAAGACCGGTATGGGCGGATGGGCCACCAATAAGACCACCATAGGCTGTTATAAGAAAGACCTGCCCGCAAATTACGAAAAGCGCGGAACGGGCGTAGTTGTCGAATGGCCGACATACTCGGGAATTCTTCGTCTGACCGTCTGCGGTGGCGTGTTCGCCAACACCGATACCGTGCCCGAGACAGGGCGCACTAACGGAGATAACCGCGGTTGCATAGCTCGGTGGCTGGCGTACAAAGACCCGAAGATCGTAGCCGTGAACCTCAATGGCAAAGAGCCGGGGGACGACATCACTGGCGATATAGTAACGGCTGCATGGCTCGACCGCAACGCCGCTGACGAGACTTCGGTAGATCTGACGGTAGGCGTGGCCAACACATCGCTGGCACGCGGAGGGCTGCGCGGATGCGCCTCCGGGCGCTTCACCCGCTACGGCCACAGCGGCACGTTGCAAGAGCTGCTGTGCGGCACGCTGTTTTCGCAACACGCGACACCCTCGCTGGTGTTGACGGGGCAGGCAAGGCTGCGCCCCGAGTTCGGATGTGTGACGGACGCCAACGCGGGCACACGTGGCTTCCTCGCACTGTCCGAAGTACAAAACCTTCGCGCCGACACGGCTGACGTGAAGCTCGTAGAGGTACAGCCGGAAGATTACGAAAAACTCGAATATACGGACCACGATTAACAAAAGGTTATGGCAAAAAAAACGTACACAGTCAAGACATTTACGCAGACCGCGACACCGCGTGCAGCACGTCTGCGCGGTACAGCGGTGACAGTAGGCCGCACGGCTGGCGCGATAGTCGGCTCGGGTGACGGCCACAGCCACCCCAACAAGACATTTTTGGACACGTTAGGCGACGATATAGCCTCCACAGAGGACGGCGGCGCCGCCACACGGCGTATCAACCTCAGCGCCGACGGCAGCGCCTACATCGAGTACAACGCCGACACCGGCTGCCTGATGTGCAGCGTCCCGATAGCATCGCGTGGAGACGTAGCGGCTTTTAACGGGGGCGAAGTTCCCGGCGGAGGCACTTCGGGCGGCGGTGGCGGCAGCGACTACAACCGTCTGGACGCATGGACCGACTACGACAGTACCAAGGCAGGGTATGTGCTGTCAGCACTGTTAGGCATTGACCTGAATACGCGTACCAAGACCAACGCCGATGCTATAGCGTCACTGACCGAGGCTATAGCCGCGCTGGCATCCACCGCGTGGGTCAAGACCCAACTTGCCGATTACTTCAAAAAAATGCCCGAATTAGCCGAGACCAACGCCCCCGTATTCGTCCTAACGCTCGGCGGCATTGATGGCACATATTCCGTCGAGGCGGTAGACCTGACCAGCCACCCCGTGCCTCTAGCCACAGCAGCCGACAGCGCCACCACGGCCGACCACGCCACCGAGGCCGACCACGCCACTAAGGCCGACCACGCCACTAAGGCCGACCACGCCACTACCGCCGAGCATGCTGTTGAGGCCGACCACGCCACCGAGGCCGACCACGCCACCGAGGCCGACCACGCCACCGAGGCCGACCACGCCACTAAGGCCGAGCGTGCTGTTGAGGCCGACCACGCCACCGAGGCCGACCACGCCACTAAGGCCGACGACGCTACTACCGCCGAGCATGCTGTTGAGGCCGACCACGCCACCGAGGCCGACCATGCCACAGCAGCCGACCATGCCACAGCTGCCGATAGAACTACGGCGTTGGCAACCAAACGCAAGATCTACGGCCAAGATTTCGACGGTAGCGGCAATGTCGATGGCTGCCTCAAGCTGACGGGCAAAAACAACGGTGCCGGTCTATGGAGTACCTCAGTCGATCTGCAGGTGGTATGCACGCAGTCTGCTGGAGTTATATATAAAGCCGGTACAAAGGCGTGGGGACAGTCCACTTTTCAGGACGGGAATACGTACTTCTGGGTGGAAGACGGAGATACTCAGACGCATATCGCAACGTACACTCCTGCTGCATCGCTAATGTTATTCAAACCGCAACTGCGTGTGGATGGTGGTCTTATAATTTATGAGGGAGAAAAAATTTTCCTCAGCCATAACAAGACCGTATGGCTACGATATGACGCGACACGTGGTGTTATCGTTGCCAATAAACCGATAGTAACAGCCGGAGACGTCACCGCCTTCGACACACAAGCCGAATAAGATTATGATTACGATAACACAAGCCGCCAACCTTTTAGGCGAAAATACGCACAGCCTCAAAGCGTTATGCACATCCTCGAATATTAATAAATGGAGCGTGCGCAAACCAATAGCACACTCGAAAGTCGCCGACCTGACGGATGCCGAAGTACTGGCAGCCGATGCCGGAATGGTCTTTGGACAAAACCTGTACATATCTTGCTACTTCAGTGGATACAGGTTAATGACCTTACTGAAAAAAGGAGAGGACTGGACCTACACACCACCTACAGGCGCGTACCCGGGACAGCCCTGGCGACTGGGTGACTTCCGCGGCTACGTCCACCGCGCCGGCGCATGGATGACCGCACAGCTGGACGGAGACATCACCTTTGACGAACTCAGCCGCACCATCCGCTTTACTTTCGGAGGAGCAGACAGCATACAGGGGGAGACCGGCACGGAGGCGCTATCATGGCGCCAATGCGCCACATGGCGTGACTGCTACCCTTGCGTGTGCATCTTCGACAGCGCCGGCGACCTATACACCTACATCACCGGCGAACAGACCATAGGCACAGCCGCCGCCGACTTGACACTGACCTTCGGCACAGGCGGCATCACCTTAGTCAAAAATAAAAAGTATACATATCTGAAATGCGCCTGCACGGTGAAGCATACATCCATGACAGCCGTTACCGAGGGGACGCCCACCTTTGCCGCTATACCCTGCCAAGGCAAGGCCTACGGCTCACTGGTATACGCCGAGGCAGTCGTGTCGCTTACGGCCACAATTACGGGGCTGGCCACAGGCACGTCTGTACCAACGGCATGGACCTCGCCGGCGGCTTTTACCGGCATCGAGGAGGTAGGTCAAGAGCCTGACCGCTTCGCCCTATCCGCGGGCACGCTATGGCTGCGCGTAGTACTCGACAGCACGCAGTCCAATACGGGCTACACCATCAATGCGCTTACGGCCATAGCCTCGGCCACACTCGCCGGTGCTTACAACGCCACAGGCGCGGCCACACTCTATTCCGTAGCCGCCGATGGTACACTCACGGCCAAACCCTCGGCCGGCATCACCATACCGGCGAAGAGCTGTAAGACAATCGCGCTGGCGCTCGGCTACCTCATGGGCACAGACCCGAACGGGTCGGCCGGCCCCGTCACCGACACCTCGGCCACCTGCGCTACGACCTTCCGTCTGCGCTTCGGCGACGGCTCGACACTGTCGGCCTCCCCCGGATATATCCGTTTCAAAGTTAAATAACATCTAAAAAAAATAAACGATTATGACACAAACAATCCTTACAACATCCTATCGCATCACGCGCACCATCGGCGACTACAACGTCACTGCCGATGCCACCTATGGCGCGAACGGTGCACTGGTCACACTCGCCGGAGGCTACATCACTACCGCCGAGGGGGCGAATATGCCCATAGCCGCCTTCGACGGCTTCGGCGCATCCTTATCCATCTACTACAACACCACCGACAACCGCGCCGCCATTCTCGGCACCATCGAAGTATTTATCAACGCGATACAGACACAGCCATGACCATTACACACATTTTCCGCTGGGCGTTTGCCGGCATAGGTGCAGCGCTCGCCATCCTCGAGCCGACACTGCCGTATTTGTTGATATGCACGCTCGTAATTTTCGCCGATTGTTACACTGCGTGGAGCCTGGGCAAACGTGTGGCCAAGGCGCACCCCGAGAAGTCCACCAAGGATGGCCATAAGTTCCAGAGCCACCACTTCGGCCACGTGCTGCTGACGTTGATAAAAAGCTACGCACTCATTATCATGGCCTATTTGATAGACCGCCACATCACCGACAGCATCCCCATAGACCTGACCAAGGTAGCCGCAGGCGCTATATGTTTTTGGCAGATTTGGTCAATTCTCGAAAACGAGAGCAGCTGCAACGGCGCACGTTGGGCAAAAGTGGCACAGAAAATCCTTGTTGACAAGACCGCCCGACACTTCGATATTGACCTCGGCGGCTTAGATACTGATAATCAAAACAATAACACAAAATGAAATACTTCACTATCCCAGAGCTGACGCGTAGCGCCACCGCCGCACGCCTGCACATCGACAACACCCCCGACCGCGACCAAGTACGCTGTCTCGAATTATTAGTGAACAATGTGCTCGACCCTCTGCGTGCCCGCTACGGACGCCCTATCTACGTCACCAGCGGATACCGCTGTCGCCGCCTCAATGACGCCGTCGGCGGGGCTTACAACAGCCAGCATATGCTCGGCCAAGCCGCCGACATCACCGTGGGCAGCCCCGACGATAATCGACAACTCTACAGCCTTATCCGACAGATGCGCCTACCCTTCGACCAGCTTATCGACGAACACGGTATGCAGTGGATACATGTCTCCTACGGACCGCGACATCGCCGTCAGGCTTTTGCCATCAAACGCTGATGCCCATGCAACCGAAACACATCCTATTATGCGCGTGCGCGTGCGTCTGTGCGTGCGCATGCACGCGTACGATATATTTGCCCACCGAGACCGTACGCACCGAATATCGCGCCGATACGCGCATCATACGCGACACCCTGCGCACCTCCGATACCATCCGCATCGACCGCGCCGCCGACACCGTCCGCATCGACCGCACACACTGGCGCACACGCACCATACATGCCACCGACACCGTCATCCGCGCCGTCACCGACACCGTCCGCGTCAGCGTCTCCGTACCGCGCGAGCTGACATCCGCACAACGCCGATGGATAGTCCTGGGCAAAATCGCCCTCGGCCTACTGGCCGGTGCCCTATTAGCCGTTGGCATTTGGCTTTATCGCCGCATCCGCCGCTGAAAGGTTAAATAAAGTTAATACTTGAAATATTTCGTTGTATTATTTTGCAACATCAAAAAAAGTCGCTAACTTTGCAGTGTAAACAATAACCAATAGAGCCGGGGCGCCACCGGATAAAAAACGGCACAAGAATTATGAAAACTGCTTATGTTATTGACATCGCACCAACCACCTACAACGACCAGTATTACGAAATCAACTACCCGGCCAATGTCTACGAGACTGAAGCCGAGGCGCTCAAGGCGTTGGAAGCCTACAACGTCAACAACTGCCGTGACTGCTTCTGCAATTATGAGGATGAGGACGATTTCCTCAAGGTGTGGGTATCGGTCGCCCGTTGCGACTACGACCCCGAGGATATCGATGGCGAACCGGATGCCGGTGCGCTGCTCTCGGAGTCGGAGAAAATCACTAATGTATACACGAAGGAGTTCGTGCTCGGTGCTGACGAGGAGTGGTACGATGACAATCGCGGTGATGAATGCCGCTTCGGCGCTCACCCCTTTACCGATGCCGAAATCAAAGAGGGCAAAGGCGCGTCTATGACGCTGACCGATGCCGCCGGCAAGGTCATCAAGGCTGAAACCTATACTCGGAAGCCCGGTTACTCGACTTGGTCAACGGCCATCGGGCGCGTCACTCGCAAGGCTGTAGGCTCGGCCATCGCTCGCGCTCGCAATGCCGCAGGGCTTTCTGTTCGCGACCTCGCCGACCGCTGCGGTCTTGATGCCGGTCATCTCTGCCGTATCGAAAACGGACGCATGAATGTAACCATCGACACGGTCGCCAAAATCTGCGAGGCGCTCGGTCTGCGTCTTGAAGCGGTCTCGGCTTCCGAAACGAAATAAAACAAAAGCGACCGCGTCTGCTCTACATGGCGCGGTCGCTTTTGTTCTCTCGATGCTCGTGGTCTGCGGTCGTTAATCTTCGGGCAAGTCGTGCAGCACGTCCAGCCCCTCGGTGTCATTCGTCCACCGCAGCGTGTCGCCTTTGGCGAGGATGTACTGCGGAAGCCCGATAAAATGTTCCTCGTCGTCGTTGAATATGGGTTCGTAAACATCGAAGTCGTTCCACCGACCGACATACTGAGCATCGTCGTAGATGCTTTCCTGCGCCATTTTTTGCGCTCTTGATAAATTCTTCTTGTTCATATTTTGCTAATTTCCGCAAAGTTA
>ERZ808277.148-NODE-148-length-32697-cov-2.719074_pt1 | contig 32697 bp, 32 predicted proteins | sample MGYA00521240_ERZ808277 | MGnify/ENA primary metagenome ERZ808277 (study PRJEB31516, sample SAMN03275599) | gut metagenome | biome: mammalia-associated habitat; material: feces | host: Papio cynocephalus | place: Kenya | collected 2012-07-17 ... | reverse complement strand
GGAGGTGATTTAAATGATGTTATTTAAATTATCATTTAGGAACATGAAAAAAAGCTTTAAAGATTATGCTATATATTTTTTGACACTAGTATTGGGAGTTGCAATATTTTATATGTTTAATTCTATAGATAGTCAGCAAGCAATGCTAGATATATCTGAATCAAAAAAACAAATAATAAAGCTAATGATTCAAATGCTTGGAATGGTATCTGTGTTCATAGCAGTAATTTTAGGATTGTTAATTGTATATGCAAATAAATTTTTAATAAACAGGCGTAAAAAGGAATTTGGTATATATATGACTTTAGGTATGGGAAGAAGACAAATTTCTAAAATCATATTATTTGAGACAATATTAGTAGGAATAATATCATTATTTGCTGGACTTGCATTTGGAGTATTTGCATCACAGTTTATGTCAGTGTTAGTAGCAAAAATATTTGAAGCCAACATGGATAAATTTACATTTATATTTTCAAAAGATGCTTGTATAAAAACTTGTGTATATTTTGCTATAATGTACTTTGTTGTTATGATTTTTAACACAATAACAATATCAAGATATAAATTAATAAACTTATTAACAGCAACGAAGAAAAATGAAAAAGTAAAAATAAAAAATCCAATATTATCAGTCTTATTGTTTATTATTGCTTGTATAATATTAGGATGGGCTTATTGGAAAGTAACAGTAAATCTAAAAGCATTAAAAGAAATACAAGATGTAACTATGCCTATAATAGCAGGAATTATTGGTACAGTATTAGTATTTTGGTCTGCATCTGGTTTTGTTTTAAAAGTAGTGCAAATGAATAAAAAAGTGTATTTAAAAAATACTAATATGTTTGTTTTAAGACAATTAAATAATAAAATAAATACAACAGTAATAAGTATGAGTGTAATATGTCTAATGTTATTTATGACAATAACTATACTATCAACAAGTTTAGCTTTACAGAATACAATGAAAAAAGACTTGCTAGAAATGACACCAGTAGATATAAATTTATATAAATCAGCTAATATAGAAGATACTTATTTAGTTTATGGAAATCCACAAAAGGCAACAGAACAACAAAAAAAGGATTCATATATTCCAGTAACGGAAACATTAAAAAATAATGGGTATGATGTTAAAAATTTAAAAGATATTGTAGAGTTTGCTATATACGGTACAGATGAATTAACAGTAGAAAAATTTTTACAAAATAGTATGGATGAAGTAAGAGAAAAATATCCTTTACTAGATACAGAGTCTATAGAAGAAATAGTAAAAATATCAGATTATAATAAAATTGCAAAATTGTATGGTCACCAAGAATATAGTTTAAATGATGATGAGTACATGGTTTTATGTGATTTTGATGGAATGAAACAAGTAAGAGACTTAGCATTAAAAAAAGAAGCAACAATAACATTAAATGGAAAAAATTATAAAGCAAAATACAATGAATGCAAACCTGGATATGTATACATGTCTACAAGTCATGCTAATTTAGGAATTATACTTGTGCCAGATAGTTGTGATTTAAAAGAAAGTTGGAAAAAAACACAGTTTTTAGCAGCAAATTATAATGCGAATACAGATGAAGAAAAAGCACAAATGGAAAAGATGTTTATAAGTGATAATTCTAGTTTGGTACAAAAATTAAACAACGAAGGTACTACATTAGATGGACAAACAAAAATAAGTATGGGTTATCAACTATAGTTGTATTTATAGCTATATATTTAGGAATAACATTTTTAATTGCAAGTTCTGCAATATTAGCTTTAAAACAACTAACAGAAAGTTCAGATAATAAACAAAGATATAGTATTTTAAGAAAAATAGGTTGTGACGAGAAAATGATAAATAGAGCATTGTTTAAACAAATAGCAATATTCTTTATGTTGCCACTAGTTGTAGCAATGGTACATTCTATATTCGGAATACAATTTGCATTGTATTGTATGTCAGCACTAGCAAGTAAAGAACAACTATTACCATCTGTTACTTCAACCATATTAATAATGGGGGCTATATATGGTATATACTTTATTTTTACATATGTAGAAAGTAAAAATATCATTAAAGAAGAGCTATAAATAAAATCCAATATTTAAAATAAAAATACACTTAAATGTGTATTTTTATTTTTGACTATAATATAACAAAATGATATAATTATATCAAGAGGTGATATTTATGATAGACTATAATGATATTGTAAATGCACAGAAATATACATATGATAGAAAAACTAAAAAAATATTTAATAAAGAAACTAAACAAGAAATAAAAGATTCAAAAGTGGTTCAAAAAGTTAAAGCTGCCTATTTGGTGATGTATCTTTTAAAAGAAAAAGAAAAAACAATGAACTTTAAAGATAAAAATGAAAGATATAATACAAGATTAAAATATATAGATGATATAAATAATAAATTGGCAATGGGAATTTTAGATGGAACCAAAAATGGAGAAGTAACTTTTAATAGAAATCAAATTTATAGAGATTTTGGAAAAGCTTGTGAAAAATATAATGATTTGGCGAATGCTTTTGCAAATGAAAAATTAAATGAATATGGAATGAAATGTGAAGAGATAAATTTTAATAAACCAACTCAAAGAGAAGAAATTGAAGGTATTGGTGGAAGTATAAATTTAAAAGAACTAAATACAACAAGATGTAAGTCTAATCCTAAAAATATAAAAAATAAGGAAAACTATATAAAAGATTTAATAGAAACTTATGATAAAGTAGAAACAAATCAACATTATGAAAATAGAAAAATGAATGAAGAAAAAAATGTTGTTTTTGTTATGGATGCAATAAAAAATGGAAAAATGGATATAAAAAATCTAAAAAATTATCAATTTGTTGAACTGCTTAAAGCAGCAGATAGCATAACGTTAAATACAGGAAGAGATATTTTAAAAGAATTTAGCAATATTCCAGAAGTAAATGAAAGATTGAAAATATATAAAAATAATAATGTAATAGGAATATTAAATAAGAAAAAGAGAAGAGAAGAAGCTTTACCTAAAACCCCATTAGAAAGCGAATAAGAAATAGCAAATAAAGAATTAGAGGAACAAGGCAATATTTCTAGTTTATTGACATTAGATAGGAATATTGTAAATAATAATAAAGAACTAAAAGGAATAGCCAAAAATGAAAAAGAAGCAAACGAGCAATTGGCTACTAAAAGAATTATTGCAAGACAAGAAGGAAAAAATCCAAGTAAAATTCAATATATAAAAACAAAAAATGGATTACAATATAAAATGCAAACAAATGATGAGAGAGAAAGGGAGTAAAATATGGAAAATAGTGTAGCTAGAGCATATGCGGAGGTAGATAAAATACTATCATATATGGATAAAAAAAATATAGATAAAATACCTTTAAAATTAAGAGACATGATAAAAGAAGAAAAAGAACGTGGATATGAACCTAATATAAATCCTAATATTTCATTAGCAGACCAAAACCTACAAAGAAAAACATTAGCAATGCTTGCGATGTTTAATCTTAATTATTGGTGTGAAAGTGAAGAGGAAAAACAAAAATTGTTGCAACAATATGCAAAAAATGAAAAAGTAAAAGAAGCAGAGATAAGAGAAAAATATAACCCAGATGAAATCTTTAAAAATAAAAATGAAGTAAATAAAAGTGCAACAAATGTGGAAATGATTGAATATAAAAGAAAAAATTTCATACAAGATATAATTCAGAAAATACAGAAATTATTTAAAACAAGAAAAGGTTAGGAGATAATATTATGGATAATTTAACAGAGGTAATTTCAAATGTAAAGAACCCATTAGATGATGAAAAAACTATGGAAAAACTAATAGATATGTATGAAAAGAGTGAAAGAAGATCATATAAACATAATCCGTTTTATGCGGATTTAGTGAAATCTGAAGATAATGGTAATAGCAGTATAAATATAATGGATAAAGAAAAATTTTTAATAAAAACATATAATCAATGGATAAATAATGTAAAAAAGATGAAATCCGAAGATAAAGAAATAATTAAACTACAAAATAATCTTTCAAAAGTAGGCGAGATAAAATCAATGAGAGATATAGAAAATTTGAAAGATAATTATTTATTTGGTAAATACAAAGAAGGCTGGGAGATAGAAACTAATGGATGGAGTCATGTAAAATCTAGATATATTACAGAACATCAAGAAAAGAGAATAAAAGTAAAACATAGATTATATGTAGGATGTCAAAATCAAGATGTTTGGAAGATGGCAGATTTGTTTAAAACAAAATGCGAAGAACTAAAGATTCCATATTATTTCAAAACTTCTGAATCAAGAATGGATAATATGGTTATATATGCGGATACAGAAAATTGGTTAAAATATATAAACATTTTAGAAAGCATTGGAAAAGAACATCCAGAGATAATTGAAAGGTGTTCAAAACCGCCTATGATAACAGGAAATTTGGAGAACTGGATTGGAATAGGAGATGAACCTCAACAAACATATAATAATGGTGGATTGTCATACAATTCAACTAGAGCAGAGATAATAGAGGATTCAATAGAAAGGGTATTGTTAAAAGATATAGGAAAATATAAAGGAAAAAATATTAATATAAATGGTAAAGAGATATCATTTAATAAAATATTTTTAGACAAGGCTACAAACTACATAATGAATTCAAAAAACATAAAAGGAAACTCAAAACAAATAAGAGAAGAGTTGAAAAAAAATCTTTCAAAAGGGTTAAAAAGGTTAGAACAAGTAGAAAGCAAAAAATCAGATTTAGCAAAATCAAATATAGATGCTATATTTTCAATAGGAAACATAGGGATAGACACCTATGATATGGATAAAATAATAAAAGAAATATTACCAGTAATTAGACAGGTAGATTCCAACTTTAAAGAAAAAGTAAAAGATGATATGGATTTGAGGTTAGAAAAAGTTGGTATTGACCCAAAAGCTTTTTGCTTTCAAAAAAGTACAATAGAAAGAGCTAAGCAATTAAAAACATTAGAAGATAAAAGTGTAATAGAAAAAACGGACAGGAATACAGAAATTGATAATAGTGAAGTAGAACAAGTAACTAAAAAAATAGAAACGAAAAATAACAAAATGGATTGGATTAAAGGTTTTATAAATGATTATGATGTGACAGAAAAAGAGCACCAATATGAAACTAGATTTGCAAAAGAAGACTTTAATATGAAATCAGTGTTAGCGAGCATAGAGAATAATTTTTATGCTGGAAATATGTCAGAAAATATCAATCCAAAACTAGTAAAAGCTAAAATGGGCGATGAATTTAAATACGAGTATTCACAAAAACAAGTATCTGCAATGGCAAGATTATTAAAAGCAGCGGATAATTTAACAATAGAAGGAGGCAGAAATTACCTAGAAGAATTTACTAATATTCCACAAATAAATAACATATTATTGCAAATGAAAAAAAGTGAATATGTTAAAGAAATGCAAAATCTAGCAGAAAAAAATAGAAAAAATCAAACTATACCTAAATATCAAAAAACAAATGCAGAACAAGACAAGAGATATGCTCAAGTGTATTTAAAAAGTGGGAATTTAAGTAAAAATAGTATAAAAGAAGAAATTGAATATAGACAAAACTTACTAAATAGTAATGAAGTTATGGTATATGCAGGAGCAAAAAACAAAAATGAAATACCATTAATAGCGAAACAAAAAGCATCACTAGAAAGAGTATTAGCTAGACAACAAGGAAAAGTGCCTGGCAAAGTAAAATCTGAAAATAAAGATGGAAAATGGACCTTTGAAGTAGACACACAAAAAAATCAGGAAAAAGATATATTCACAGAACTGATTGAGGATAGTAAAAAAATCACACCAGAAAGTATAGCAAGAGATACAATTGAAGCAAATATAACAAAACAAGAAATAGAGCAAGTTATAAATGAAACAAAGCAAGTAAGAAACAAACAAATTTCAAACGAATTAACTAAATAAAAAAAGTAGTGATATGATAAAAAATTAGTCATATCACTTTTTTGAAGTTCTAAAAAATGTGATACTTGAATAAAATATATAATAAAAGTATAGGAGGAATTTATATATGGGAGATAATGCAGAAGTTGGAAATAGAATAATAAAAATAGGAAAAGGAATATTAATTTCAATAATACTAACTTTAGTTTTATTATTTATTTTTTCGGCTATTTTAACATATAGTAATAATATACCAGAGGCTACTATTCCAACTGTAATTTTAATAATAACTGGACTTAGTATTTTGATAGGAAGTTCTATTAGCACAATAAAGCTAAAGAAAAATGGGATTATAAATGGTGGAATTATTGGAGGGCTATATATTACATTATTATATATATTGTCAAGTATACTAAAAACAGGGTTTGAATTTAATACATATTCTATAATAATTATAGCAATTTCGATAGTTGCAGGAATGATTCGGTGGAATTGTTGGTGTAAATATAAAAGGAGGAAAATAAAAAATTAAAATCAAACAGAAATGTGAATAATGTGTGAATTTTAAAAAATTCTATTGACTTTTTATATAATAAGGTATAAATTATTAGCAGTCGCTTAAGAAGAGTGCTAATATTTTTTTGAGGAGGTAAAATTATGATAAAACCATTAACAGACAGAGTATTAATCAAAATGATAGAAGGTGAGGAAACAACAAAAAGTGGTATTATTTTATCAGCTGGAGCAAAAGAAAAACCACAAATCGCTGAAGTTATAGAAGTTGGACCAGGCGGAAAAGTGGATGGAGAAGTAATAGAAATGCAAGTGAAAAAAGGAGACAAAGTTATAGTAAGCAAATATGCAGGAACAGAAATAAAATATGAAGGTGAAGAATATATAATTGTAAAAGAAAACGATATATTAGCAAAAGTAGATTAATTTAAATTATTTTGAAATCAATATTATAAAACTAAATTTTAAGGAGGAATAAAAAATGGCAAAGACAATTAAATTTGGTGAAGATGCAAGAAAATCTTTATTAGAAGGTGTTAATAAATTAGCTGATACAGTTAAAGTTACATTAGGACCAAAAGGAAGAAATGTTGTATTAGACAAGAGTTTTGGTGCACCACTTATTACAAATGACGGTGTTACAATAGCAAAAGAAATAGAATTAGAAGATCCATACGAGAATATGGGAGCTCGTTTAGTAAAAGAAGTTTCTACAAAAACAAATGATATAGCAGGAGATGGAACAACAACAGCTACAGTACTAGCACAAGCAATGATAAAAGAAGGTGTAAAAAATGTTGCAGCAGGTGGAGATCCAATGGCTATAAAAAGAGGAATGGATAAAGCTGTAGAAACATCAGTTGAAGCATTAAAAGAAATAACTTCTAAAGTAAATGGAAAAGAAGACATTGCAAGAGTTGCAAGTATATCTGCTAATAATGAAGAAATAGGAAATCTAATTGCAGATGCTATGGAAAAAGTATCAAAAGATGGAGTTATAACAATTGAAGAATCAAAAACATCAAACACACAAGTAAATGTAGTAGAGGGAATGCAATTTGATAAAGGATATGTATCACCATATATGGTAACAGATACAGAAAAGATGGAAGCTATTATAGATAACCCATACATATTAATAACAGATAAAAAAATAAGCAATATACAAGAAATATTACCACTATTAGAAGGGCTAATGCAACAATCAGGCAAATTAGTAATAATTGCTGATGATATAGAAGGAGAAGCTCTATCAACATTAGTACTAAATAAACTAAGAGGAGTATTAAATGTAGTTGCAGTAAAAGCTCCAGGATATGGAGATAAGAGAAAAGAGATGTTAGAAGATATTGCAGTACTTACAGGAGGAGAAGTTATCACATCTGATTTAGGATTAGAATTAAAAGATACAACTATAGAACAATTAGGTAGAGCAAGACAAATAAAAGTACAAAAAGAAAACACTATAATAGTAGATGGTAGTGGAGATAAAGAAGCAATAAAAGCAAGAGTAAACAAAATAAGAACAGCTTTAAAAGATACTCAAAGTGAATATGATAAAGAACAACTTCAAGAACGTCTAGCTAAAATGGCTGGAGGAGTTGCAGTTATTGAAGTTGGTGCAGCAACAGAAGTTGAAATGAAAGATAAAAAGTTAAGAATAGAAGATGCTCTTTCTGCAACAAAAGCTGCTGTTGAAGAAGGTATTGTTGCTGGTGGAGGAACAGCATATGTAAATATCATACCTAAAGTTGAAAAAATGGTAGAAGAATTAAAAGAAGAGGAAAAATTAGGTGCAAAAATCGTATTAAAAGCACTAGAAGAACCAGTTAAACAAATATCAAAAAATGCAGGATTAGAGCCAGCTGTTATATTGGAAAAAGTAAAAAGTTCAAAAGTTGGTATTGGATTTGATGCAAGTACAGAACAATATGTTGACATGAAAAAAGCAGGAATAGTTGACCCAACAAAAGTTACAAGAAGTGCTTTACAAAATGCACCAAGTATAGCTTCAATGGTACTTACAACAGAAAGCATAGTAACAGATAAAAAAGAAGAAAAATCATGTGGATGTGGAGGGCATGATGATATGCCAGCCGGAATGGGTGGAATGTATTAATAAAAATAATCGTATAAAATAATAAAAAGACAAAGTCTTTATTAGTTATGCTAAATAGGGGCTTTGTTTTTTATATTGTTTTCAATTTTGTGTTATGCTATAATTCCATTATAAATATCACATTAGAGAAATTATTAAGGGGGAATTAATTTGGATAATAAACAAACCCAAAAATTCAAAAAAATGAAATCCATAGTTGGCTAAAATATTTTCAAAATAATAATTTAAATGAGAATGATGAAGAAGTAATAAAAAAAATACAAGATAGTATTACTAAAATATTTAAAGCAGAAATAGAAGAATTAGGCTATAAATTTGAACCTAATGACCAAGAAAAAAGTGATATAATACTAAATATGATAAATGATGCAAGTAAACCTAAGAGTGGTTCACATGAATATAGAAAAAGAGTTAAATTTAATGGAGATGTAGAAAAAGATAAAAGTAGAATAACATATAATATACATCCAATTTCTGCTAGATTAAAAAGTCAAAATATAGAGACTAGGTTAACAGCGTGTAAAGAAATGTTTAAAGATGTGTTTCATGAGATAGAACATGAATGTCAATGGCGTATGATAGATTTAGGAATTAGCAACAAAGAAGCTTTAATGTATGCAAGAGATTATGCTTTGCAGAACTGGTTGAATAAAGATTTCTGCAGTTTCGATATAGAAACAGGAAATTATGAAAGACTTGCAGTAGAAAGTGATGCTAATGAAATTGGGTACAAAAAGTATCTAAATCTTATAGGGGAAAATGATAAAAAAACAGAATCGTTAAGAGATGCGGAGGCAGTAAAAAAAGGTTTAGGAATGTATAAGATAAACACGACATCTTTTGATGGTGGTTCAAGATACAATAGTCATGGATTAAAAGAAAGAGATGACATATCAGATGAAATATTAGATGACCTCATATGCAATAGAAAATTTACAGATATCTTAAAAATGTGCCCCATTTTAACAAAAGAATATAATATAGATGGAACCAAAAGAAATTCATTAGAATTAATAAATAATATGAATTCAGAAATTAAACAAATTTCTGAAAATTCAGTAATTAATGATAAAGAAAAAATAGAAATAACACAAGATATAAAAGAAATGTATTATGAACTAATATATAGAATGTTAGAAAAAGAAGAACCAAACCAGCTTATGCAAATAAAAAATAAAATAGGAAACGAAAAAAGCAAAAGAATTTTTGAAGATATGAGTAAATATTTCCAGAAAGAAAAAGATTCAAAAATAAAAATATCTGAGAAAATGAAAGAATCTTCTATATTTGTTCCACCTTCAAATAATGGTAGTATACAAGTAGAGAAAAACGGAAGCAAAGTTAGAGTTTCATTTTACGAATTTATGAGAATGATAAATCCAGAAGTAATGAAAAAAAGATTTACATTGCCAAATGGTAGAAATTCAATAAGCTCAGAGGAATTTTTAAGAAAATTTGGTTTTCAGTATTTACCACAAGATGGAGAAATGGTTTTAAAGAATGGAACAAAAATTTCAGCATTACAATATGCAGAAGAATATATGTTACAAAAAATGGACTCACAATTAAAAAAAGACTATCAGATGATTAATTTTTTAGAAGATACTATCCAGTCAGCTAATGCAGTAAAGGAACAAGAAGAAACTAAAGCAAGAATAGATAATTATTATGAAAACAAAAAACAAGTTATTAGTAACATAATAGATAGAGTAATTGACGAACCAGGGAAAATAAATAGTCAAGAAGATAATATTAATATAAAGCCACATAATATAGCTAAAGATACAGTGAAATCCAATATAACCAAACAAGAAATTAAAGAAGTAATGAATGATATTCAAAAAACAAAAAATCAACAAAATAATGAAAAGGAAAAATAAAAAAAAATAATTTAGAAGTGTGCACTAAATACTTATTAAAATTTAGTACACACTTCATTTCTATTAAATTTCTAAACTTCTAATTACATTATCAGTAAATACTTGTCCAGAAATAATACAACCAGTAACTTTATTATTTTCAAATGTAGTTTTAGCAGTAATAATTTTTCCAGAAGGTTGTAGTAGGTCTAAAGAAATACTATTGGCAACTTCTAAACTTTTTACAATAGAAGTAGCAGCAGTACCACTACCACAAGCAGTTTCATAAAAACAAGTATCTATAGATTTTACCCATACAATTGGGTGGATTTTTAATACATTATTAATTTCTTCTTGAAAGATTACTCCAACTGCAGAATCATCTATATTAAAATCTTTTCTAATTTGTTTTGATATATTTTTTATGTGTTCAGTATCTTTATATATAATATCTAGATATTTAGAAGAAGCTTCAACGCCTAATATAATATGTGTAATTCCTTCTAATTTTACGCTTTTTATATCATCAGATAATGTAGTAACAACATCAGAACCAGTATATATAGGAAGTTCAGCCCAAGCATTTTTTTGTGCATCAACACCAGACTTTATATGTCCACTAGTTCCAGAAACTTTTATGTTTATTGAACCTTCTTCTCCATTTAAATAGTAGTAAGCACTACTTCTTGTAGCATTACCACAAAACTCTCCACCAGCCATATTTAGTTCATAAGAACTTGTTGAAAGAAAACCAACTTGTTCTACATTTGGGTGTAAATCCATTATCTTATCATTTATTTCTTTTTTTTCAAGATTTGTGAAATCTGAACCAATAACTAAACCAGTATCATTACCACAAGGGCTATATAAAATATAATTTATTTTTTTCAAAAGTAATCACATCCTTTAAATTTTATGTATACATATTATATGATAAAATGCTTTTTGTCAATTTCTTAAGATATAAATAAGATAGGACAGGTAAAAAATATTGAGTATTTTGTTGGTGAATAGTATATGCAGTTTACAAAATTAACATAATATGTTAAAATTAAATAGTGTAAAGGAGGCGTGAGATGGAATATAGAGATGTAGTAAATAAAATAAATAACAATAAGCAAAACTATGATACAAAAAAAATAAGAGAAGACTTTCAAGAATTTGTAGCATTAACTCAAAAAATAAAAACAGAAAATGATGATTGTCAAGACCCAGAAGAGTTAGAATGGTTAGTAAGAAATGGAATTAATAGTTGTACAAACAATTTATTAGAGCCTAATATGAGTTTAATATATATGGATAAAACATTAGATTATATAATAGAAAATCCTAAAACAATAGAAAAAGTAATGGAGCAAAAAGATTCAGAAGAAATTCAAAAATTAATTGCTTATAGTATGGTTAAATATACTCAAAACATGGAAAGAAATAGTAAGATAATTATAGGATATGTAATAGATAGTCTTTATAAAGAAAAACAAAGAAGAGAATTTTTTATGAAAACTAATATACCAGGAGTAAATCACGCAGAAAGAGATGATGAAAAGAAATTTCAAGAATATGCAGAGAAAAAAATTTATGAAATATTGAAAGAAAAGAAATCTAATTTTACAAAAAATAGGATAGAAAAAACATCCAAAAAAAGACTAGCCAATACAATAACATTATTAGATAAAATAAATGCTCTTAAAGTAAATAATGATATAAATAATCAAAGATTAGATAAATTAGATTTAGGATTTTTAAAGTTTGATTATGAGAGTACAGGAAAAAACAATATAGCAATTAAAGATTTAGAAAATCAGGAATTTTTAAATAGATTTGATATTACAGAAATAAGTGCATTAAATGCTTTCTATGTAAATAGATTGGTAAAAAAACTAGAAGAATATAATTTGAATTTTTACTTAGGAAGAAAACTAGATATATATAATAAAATAATAAATAATGAACCACTTAATATAAATTTATCAGAAGAAGAGATAAAATATATGGTATTACAAAAGGATTTCTTGAAAGATAAAGCCCAAGATATAATAAATGAAGTTATAAAAAAATACGAAAAAGATGATTCAAAGGATGAAGGAGATTTTATTATATCAAAAGAAAAAATAAAAGATAGTAAAAAATTTAAAGAAAATGTAAAAAAATATAAAAAAGAATATGAAAAATTATACAATAAAATATATTTACCTAATTGCGAAAATGATTTTGAAAAAGATTTAACAACGAATTCTCTTTTAAACGTAGATATGTACAATTTATATGAAGTGAAAGATATGTCTGCACAGGCTCTTATGGTTTCATTAATAGATAGTGATAAAAATGTAAACTGGGGATATATACCAGAAAAAGATGAAAAAGGAAGAAACTCAATTCAAAGAGGTAGTAAATATGTATTGATAGGATTTGACTTAAAAGGATATAATATGCCAATAAAGCTACATTTTGAAAAAGATAGAATAGAAAAATTTTTAGATGGATACACCAATAACACAGCAATTCCAATTTATGAGGGAAATGAAGATGTAGAAATAAATGATGAATTTTTAACCACACAGGTTTTAATGAAATTATCAAAAAAACAAAGAGCAGGAATAAAATCAGCATTAAAGAATATGTCACCAGATGATGAAAGATATAAATATATATCACACTTAAATTGGATGATGCTTCCAAACAGATATCCTGAACACCTAAAAGAAAATGGAACAAGAAAACCAAAAGCTAAAATAGATATAAAAACAGGGAAAGAATATATAGAGAAAAAAGAAGAGCAAGATTTAGAAATATAGATGCAAAATAATTATATAGACTTAAATGTTTATATAATTATTTTTTATTTATTCTGTACAAACATAAAAAATACAAAAAAGCATAAAGATATAGTATCTAGGATATAGGAGGAATTATATGTTTTTAGTATTTAATAAACAAAAAATATATTCATACATAGTGGCACTAAGTACTGTTATGTTATTACTAGGAGTTGCTATGTACATAGAAAAAGATAATAACCAAACAATATCAACATCTTCTAAAGTAGAAAATAAACTACCAATATACAGTGTTGAAACTGAAGAGAAAAATATTGCACTAACAATAAATTGTGCATGGAATGCAGATGATATAAATAGCATATTAGACACATTATCTAAAAATCAAGTAAAAGTTACTTTCTTTGTTGTTGGTGATTGGGTAGACAAATATCCAGAAGCGGTTAAAAAAATATCAGAAAATGGCCATGAAATTCGGAAATCATTCTGATACACATCCTCATGTTAATAAGTTGAGTTTAGAGAGAAATATAGAAGAAATACAAAAATGTAGTAATAAAGTGGAAAAAATAACTGGAAAGGCAACAACATTATATAGAGGACCTTATGGAGAATACAATGATACAGTAATAGGTGCAGCAGAAAATCAGAAACACAAAACAATACAATGGTCATTAGATACATTAGATTATAATGGATTGAACTGTGAACAAATGTGGAATAGATTAAATAATAAATTAAAAAGTGGGGATATAATTTTAATGCATAATGGAACAAAATATACTGCAAGTAGTTTGGATAAAATAATATACAATATAAAGCAAAAAGGATTTAATATCGTTACAGTTTCAGACTTAATATATAATGAAAATTATAATATAGATGCAAATGGAGTGCAAAAAAAAATTCAAAGTTAAAAATGTGATTATGGTGCAGATATATATTGAATAGCTACTTAAATGTTAAGAATAATATGTAAAAAAAGGGATATACTCTTTAGTATAAATGAGTAAAAGGGGATTTGGGTGAGTATGTCTTTTGTAGGGATAATAACAGAAAATAGAAATGAAATAAGCGTAAAAAATATAATATCTAAAAATATAAAAGCTGATGTAATAAGTATAAATGAAAAAAACATTGAAAATATTAAAAATGTAAAGTTTGAAACAATACTAGTATGTGGAATTAATGAAAAAGTATTTAAAAAGGATGAGATATTAAAAAAAATTATATCAAATGTAAAGTTTCTAATTATAAATTCAGACATAGATAAATATTTAGATATGTTAACAAATCTAAATGTAGTAGTTATAAGTTTTGGGTTTAATCAAAAATCAAGTGTAACTGCATCAAGTGTAAATGATGACAACATTCTTGTGTGTATTCAAAGAAACATAAAAAATATAGATGATAAAACAATAGAACCTCAAGAAATAAGAGTAGAAGTGGAAAATAAATCATGTAATATTCATAATATAATAGGGTGTATATGTGTTTTATTAATATATGGAAAAAAGTATATAAAAATATAAAAATAATAGCTTTTCCAATAAAAATATTTTTTGATGAGAAAAGTATAAATGGCTACAGAGAGTAAGCAAAAAAGAAAGTGAATTGATTTGAAAATTTAACAGAAAATAGAAAAAGTTTACAAATTTAACATTTTATGTAGACAAAACGGAAAAAACGTAGTATAATAGGTATTGTTAGGGATTTTAATTCTAAAAATCAACTTGATGAATAAAATTACAATAGATAAATAAAAAATAAAATAGGGAGGAAATGGAATTGAATACAAATTATGCCGATAATAACCACTTAACATTAGTGGGAAGAGTTACAAGTGAAAAAAGATTTAGCCATGAAATTTATGGAGAGAGCTTCTACATATTTGATTTAGAAGTGCCACGTCTTAGTGGAAATGCAGATATTATACCAATAACAGTATCAGAAAGATTAATAACAGACGAATTAGTAGCAATTGGTAAAAAACTATTAGTAAAAGGACAATTTAGATCATACAATAGTTATGAAAACGAAAAAAACAAATTAATTCTTACAGTATTTGCTAAAGACATAATGGAAGTTGAAGAAAATGAAGAAGAAAAACAAGACGAAGTACAATACTTAAAGGATAATGTATCAAATGAAGTTATATTAACAGGTTTTATATGCAAAAAACCTATATATAGACAAACTCCATTTGGACGCGAAATTGCAGACTTATTATTAGCAGTAAATAGAGCATATAATAAATCTGATTATATTCCAGCAATCGCATGGGGAAGAAATGCTAGATTCTGCCAGAACATAGAAGTTGGTACAGAAGTAAGAATCACAGGTAGAGTTCAATCTAGAAATTATGAGAAAAAATATGAAGATGGAACAGTAGTTACAAAAACAGCATATGAAATATCAATTGGAAGTCTAGAAGTAATAAATCAAGAAGATGAAGAAGAAAAAGAAGAAAATAAAAACGAAGAAGCAATGTAAATAAAAATAAAAAGAAAATAAAAGGTAGCACTATAAGTGGAGAAATTCATTTATAGTGTTTTTTTATTAGAAAAGTCAAATTAAAGGAAAATTTTGAAATGAGTTTATTTTAAAATAAAAAGGTATAAAAAATAGAAAAATGCACATAAATATAGTAATAAGTTTTTTTTAAGGAGAGTTACACATGGGGAAAGATAATGATATTGATGAAATAGAAGTGGGAGAAGATTATACAAAGTATGGAGAATTTATATCATCATATTTTGCATGGATATCATTACCTAAACAAAAAGAAAGAGTAAAAGAGTTAGAAAATATATCAAACAACAAGAAAAAGAGAAAATGAGAGAAAATGAGCCAAAAGCAAAGAAAAACATGAAAAAATACTAAAAAATAATTTGAAATAAATCTTGAAAAAATAAAAAAAACAATTATAATAGAATACATAGGTCAAAGAAAGTCAAAGTCAAAGGAGAAGAAAAATGAGGATATCAGATATAATAGAAAGTTTTATAAAAGAATTACTAAAAGATGAGGAATACATAGATATACAGAGAAATGATTTAGCACAAAAATTCAATTGTGTGCCATCACAAATAAATTATGTTATTTCTACAAGATTTAAACCTTCACAAGGATACTATGTGGAGAGTAAGCGTGGTGGTCGGAGGTCATATAAGAATAAAAAAAATAAATATAACAAAAAGCAATTATTTGATGCATATAATAACTAGTATAGGTGATAGATTGACTGCTAGTGAAGTAGATATTTTTATAAGTAATTTTTTATCATATGACATTATATCTGAAAAAGAGGCTAAACTATTAAAAGTAGCTACAAGTGACAATGTACTGATAATACCAAAAGAATATAGAGACATATTAAGAGCTAATATATTTAAAAATATGTTATTAAATTTAGTTGAAGATTGAAAAGGAGTTGATTATTATGTTATGTCAAAATTGTAACAAAAATGAGGCGAATGTTAGGTATACACAAATTATTAATGGAGAAAAACAGGAGATATTTTTATGTGAGAAATGTAGTAGAGAAATGGGAATAGGAAATATAGATTTTAATATTCCAATAAGTTTTTCAAGCTTTTTTGGAGATTTATTAGAAAATTATTCGGATGCTAACTTTTTCCCAACAATAATGAAACCAGAAGAGTTGAAATGCAAGGAATGTGGAATGACTTTCAGAATTTATAGATAATGGAAAATTCGGTTGTGCAAATTGCTATAATGTATTTTCTAATAAAATAGACCCAATATTAAAAAATATTCATTTGTCTAATAGATATACTGGAAGAAAACCAATGTTATTAGGTAAAAATATAGAAATAAATAAAACAGAAGCAAGTGATAATAAAAATTCAGAAATAGAAACATTAAAAGAAAAATTAAATAGAGCAGTAAAAGAAGAGAATTATGAAGAGGCTGCTAAAATAAGAGATAAAATAAAAGAATTAAAAGGAGGCAAATAGAATATGTTAAATTGGTATTTACAAAGTGGAAAAGATTCAGATGTAGTAATAAGTTCTAGAATAAGGTTAACTAGAAATTTAGAGGAATTTAGATTTGTTAGCAAATATAGTAAAGAAGATGCTATAAAAATAATAGAAAAAATGTCTGAAGTGGCGAATAATATAGGATATGGATTAAAGTTGATAAAATTAAAAGATATGGATGATATAACCAAAATGTCTTTAGTTGAAAAGCATTTAATAAGCCCAAATTTTGTTATGAATACATATGAAGCAGGAGCATTATTAATAAATGAAGATGAAAACATATGTATAATGATAAATGAAGAAGACCATCTAAGAATACAAGTATTATCTTCTGGATTAGAAATTGAAAATGCTATGAATTTAGCTAGAGAAATAGATGAAAAAATAGGTAGTATGGTAAAATATGCATTTAATGATAAATATGGTTTTTTAACAACGTGTCCAACAAATGTAGGAACAGGTTTAAGAGCATCCATAATGGTTCATTTACCAGCCTTAACAGCAACAGGAAATATAAATAAAGTATTAGAAGTAATAAATAATTTCGATATGAACATAAGAGGAGTATATGGAGAAGGAAGTAAGAGCCAAGGAAATATTTATCAAATATCTAATAAAAAATCTTTAGGAATCACGGAAAACGATATAATAAAAAAATTAAAAATAATTACAGAAAAAGTAATAGAGCAAGAAAGATTAGCAAGAAAATATTTGTGTAAAAACAGTATACAAATAGAGGACAAAGTGTATAGAGCATACGGAATATTATCAAATTGCAAAAAAATATCATCTGAAGAAACAAGAAACTTGTTATCAACAGTAAGATTAGGAACAGATTTGGGGATAATAACAGAATTAAATGATTTAAAAGTAAATAAAATAGATTTATATACAAAACCAGCAAATTTGCAAAAGCATTTAGGACAAAAGTTGGACAGATATGAAAGAGACATTAAAAGAGCTGATGTAATAAAAGAAATAATAAATTCAAAATAATGAAAGGAGAGATGTTTTATGATATATAAATTTACAAGTAGAGCACAAAAAGCAATTGAAATTGCTAATGAAATAGCAGTAGAATTAGGACATAATTATGTTGGAACTGAACATATTTTATATGGCTTAACTAAAGAAGGAACGGGTATTGCAAGTAAAGTTCTAGAAAATCAAAATGTAACACCGGAAGCTGTGTTAGAAAAAATAGATGAATTAATTGGAAGAGAAAATGTAAAAGTTCAAACTTTGGGATTTACACCTAGAACTAAAAGAGTAATCGAAAATGCATTTAGAGAAACTAAAAGAATAGGCTCAGACTATATAGGCACAGAAGCTATACTAATGGGAATTATGCGCGAAGGAGATAGTATTGCTGTAAGAATTATGTTAGATTTAGGAGTAAATCCACAAAGATTATACAATGAAGTAATTAAAGTAATAAATGAAGATAATCAAATTCAAAATGAAAATAAAGGAAATCAATTTGGAACAGATTTAACAAAACAAGCATTAGAAGGAAAATTAGATCCAGTAATAGGAAGAAAAGATGAAATAGAAAGAGTAATACAAATATTAACAAGAAGAACCAAAAACAACCCTTGTTTAATTGGTGAACCTGGAGTAGGAAAAACAGCTGTTGTAGAAGGACTAGCACAAAAAATTATATCAGGAGACGTTCCAGAAATATTAAAAAATAAAAGACTTGTTGTTATTGATATATCTAGTATGGTTGCAGGAGCAAAATATCGTGGAGACTTTGAAGAAAGAATAAAAAAATCTTTAGATGAGGTAAAAAAAGCAGGAGATGTAATATTATTTATTGACGAAATTCATACAATTGTAGGTGCGGGATCAGCTGAAGGAGCAATAGATGCAGCAAACATTTTAAAACCACTTTTAGCTAGAGGAGAAATACAATTAATTGGGGCTACAACATTAAATGAATATAGAAAGTATATAGAAAAAGATAGTGCATTAGAAAGAAGATTTAGTCCTGTTAAAGTAGAAGAACCAACTGATGAAGATACAGTACAAATATTAAAAGGAATAAGAGATAAATACGAGGCGCATCACAATATAAAAATACCAGACAAAGTTATAGAAACAGCAGTTAGCTTATCTGTAAGATATATAAATGATAGATTCTTACCAGACAAAGCAATAGATTTAATAGATGAAGCAGCATCTAGAGTAAAACTTAGAACATATACAGAACCAGATAATATAAAAGAATTAGAAGCTAAAATAGAAAAAACAGAAAAAGAAAAAGAAGAAGCAGTTAGGTTGCAAGATTTTGAAAAAGCAGCAAAACTTAGAGACAGACAAAAAACACAAAAGGAAAAATTACAAAAGGAAAATGAAAAATGGAAAGAAAAAAATACACGTTCTGTAACAACTCTTACTGAAGAAGATATAGCAGAAGTTATAGCTAGTTGGACTGGAATACCAGTAAAAAAGATTTCAGAAGATGAAAATAAAAAATTAAAACAATTGGAAGAAACTTTGCATAAACGTGTTATTGGTCAAAACGAAGCTGTATCAGCAGTAGCTAAGGCAATAAGAAGAGGAAGGGTAGGTCTAAAAGATGCTAAAAGACCAATAGGTTCATTTATGTTCTTAGGTCCTACTGGTGTAGGAAAAACAGAGCTTTCAAAAGCATTAGCCGAAAGTTTATTTGGTGATGAAAATGCTATGATAAGAGTGGATATGTCGGAATTTATGGAGTCACATTCAGTTTCTAAATTGATAGGTTCTCCTCCAGGATATGTTGGGTTCGATGAAGGTGGACAATTAACAGAAAAAATAAGAAGAAAACCATATTCAGTAATATTATTTGATGAAATCGAAAAAGCACATCCAGATGTAATGAACATGTTGTTACAAATATTAGAAGATGGAAGGTTAACAGATAGTCAAGGTAGAACAGTCAACTTTAAAGACTCAGTTATAATAATGACATCTAATGTTGGTGCAAGATTAATTACAGATAAAAAGACATTAGGATTTATTCAAAATGACAGTAAGAAAGAAAACAACGAAAAAGAATATGAAGAAATCAAGAAAGATGTTATGGCAGAATTAAAAAAACAGTTCAGACCTGAATTTATTAACCGTATAGATGAAATAATTGTATTCCATAAATTAAATGATGATGAAATAAAACAAATAATAGATATAATGTTAAAACAAGTAGCAAAAAGACTTGCAGAACAAAATATAAAAATGGAAATAGATGATTCTGTAAAAGAGTTAATAGCTAAAAAAGGTATAGACCAATCTTTTGGTGCAAGACCACTAAGACGTTCTATACAAAATTTAGTAGAAGATAAAATAGCAGAAGCTATACTAGATGGAAAAATAAAATCAGGAAGTGTTGCCTTAATAAGTGCAAAAGATGGCGAAGTAGAGATAAAGACAAAAAATAAATAATAAAGAAGGATAGATTAATCTATCCTTCTTTATTATAGTTTTAAAGTACTTTCTAGTGCTAGAGTTATCATATTGTTAAGTGATTTTTCTCTATCTTCAGCAGATGCTTGTTCTTTGCAAAATTTTGAATCAACAACTGTAAGTAAGCAAGCAGCTTTTTTATTAAGATAATGTGCTGTATAAAATAACGCAAAAGCTTCCATTTCAGCACCAATTGGGTTAATATCACTTGGTAATCTTTCAAAGAATTTTTCAGTATCTTTCATGTAAAGATCAAAACATTCTGTACATAAAGTAGTTCCTTTGTGATAAGGAATGTTTTCTTTATTTGCTATATCTTCTATTAAAGAATTAATTTCAGGACTTGCACTAATTAAATGACAATCATCATTTGCCATAGTTAGTGCGAAATTTCCCTCTGTATAAGATTTTTCTACAAGTATTGTGTCAAATAATTTTAAATCTGGTTTATATCCTCCGCAAGAACCAATTCTTATTATTGTATCTACATCATAGAATTTATATAATTCATAAGAATATATTCCTATACTAGGCATACCCATACCAGATGCCATTACAGTTACTTTTGTACCTTTATAAAATCCAGTATAAGCTAACATATTGCGAACAGAATTAACTAGAACAGCATTATCTAAAAAATTGTCGGCTATATATTTAGCTCTAAGAGGATCTCCAGGCATTAAAACAATTTTTGCAATATCTTCTTTTTTTGCTTCATTATGTGGTGTCATAATAACCTCCTATTTAAAAATATTATAATTCGATTATATCATTTAAAATTATTTTGTCTATACCTTATTAAATTAAAAAAGTATAATACTTACAGTTCAAGGAATTTTTTGAAGTAATACAGGTTTACATTATTGGATTTATGATATATAATATAAACGAAATATAATTAAAGAAAAGGAGAGAGTTTGCATGAGTGAAAACAAAGAAAATGTTGCAGAAGAACTAGAGATGAATCATCTAATGAAAATTAGAAGAGAAAAGTTGGAAGAATTACAAAAAGCAGGAAAAAATCCATTTGAAATAACAAAATATGAAAGAACACATACAAGCAAACAAGTAAAAGATAATTATGAAGAATTAGAACAAAAAGACGTTTCTATAGCAGGACGTATAATAGCAAAAAGAATAATGGGAAAAGCATCATTTTGTCATATTCAAGATGGTGATGGAAAAATACAAAGTTATGTAAGTACAAACGATTTAGGAGAAGAAAGTTATAAATTATTTAAAACTTATGATATAGGAGATATTATAGGAATAAAGGGATTTGTATTTAAAACAAGAACAGAAGAAATTTCGGTTCATGCAAAAGAAGTAGTGCTTCTTTCAAAGTCATTAAGACCATTGCCAGAGAAATTCCATGGACTAAAAGATGTAGATTTAAGATATAGACAAAGATATGTAGATTTAATTATGAATCCAGAAGTAAAAGATACATTTGTTTTAAGAAGTAAGATATTTAAAGAAATAAGAAAATTTATGGATGGACAAGATTATATGGAAGTTGAAACTCCAATGCTTACTACTGTTTCAACAGGAGATGCGGCTAGACCATTTATAACACATCATAATACACTTAACCTTCAAATGTATTTAAGAATAGCACCAGAGTTGAATTTAAAAAGATTGATAGTTGGTGGATTTGATAAAGTATATGAAATTGGAAAAAACTTTAGAAATGAAGGAATGGATATAAAACATAATCCAGAGTTTACAAACATGGAATTTTATGCAGCATATCAAGATTATAATGATATGATGAATATAGCAGAACAATTAATATCAACTGTAGCACAAAATACGTTAGGAACTACAACAATTACATATGAAGGAAATGAAATAAATCTAGCTCCTGGTTGGAAAAAGATAACTATGATAGATGCAATAAAAGAAGTAACAGGAGTTGACTTCAATAAAATTAATACAGATGAAGAAGCTAGAGAGATTGCTAAAGAAAAGGGCGTTGAATATGAAGAATTAAAAAATACAAGAGGTCATATAATAAATGAATTTTTTGAGACTTTTGTAGAGGAAACATTAAAACAACCAACATTTATAATGGATTATCCAGTAGAAATATCACCACTTACAAAAAGAAAAAAAGAAGATCCTAGATTAGTAGAAAGATTTGAATTATTTATTGGAGGAAGAGAGTACGGAAATGCGTATTCAGAATTAAATGATCCAATAGACCAATATGAAAGATTCTTAAAACAAGTAGAAGCAAAAGAAGCAGGAGATGAAGAAGCAGGAGGAATGGATGAAGACTTTGTTAATGCACTAGAAATAGGATTACCACCTACAGGAGGTATGGGAATAGGTCTAGATAGACTAATAATGTTATTAACAAATTCAGCATCTATAAGAGATGTATTGCTATTTCCAACAATGAAACCATTGGCATAGAACATTTTGAAAATTCTAATAAATCTTAATAAGTTCTAATAACGATTAAAGACAGTTAATACAACGGTTACAACGATTATTATAAAATATATAAAAAAGTAAAAAATCTAATAAATTTTGTCTGGTAGCATTAAAATTGCATTAGAAAATTTAATGAATTCTAAAGGATTTTAATAAGCTAAAAAAGAAAATAGCAGTAAAAATTAAATACATAACTAAAAGAGTCAATCGAAAGGTTGGCTTTTTTTAGTGGAAAAAATATAAGGAGGGAGAAAATTGGAAAATCAAGAAGCAATCGACTATCTAAACAATTTGAAACAAGGAATGTTTTGTACTGTCAATATACCAATATGCAACAATAGTGAAAAAATACCTATTACAGTTATGTATATGGGCAAAGACGAAGATGGAAGATATAATTTCATTGATACAGGTAGATTCATAATGAGCAAAGATTTTATTGAAAGCAAATCAATTTCAATAGATAAGAGTTTTGATGAAGATAAAGCTTTTGAAATATACTCTAAAGTTCGTATGCAGCCAACTAAAAACAAAAATAAAGAAAGAACAAGATAGAAAAATTTATAGTGATTTATTTTAGTCATCATATTAGGTGGCTATTTTTTATGTAAGGAGGAATGCTTTGAAACATATAGTTAGTTATAGTGGGGGTAAAGATAGCACAGCCATGCTTCTTAAAATGATAGAAAAGAAAATGCCAATAGATGAAATAGTATATTGTGAAGTAATGGCAACGCCAACAATAGGAGCAGAATATCCAGAAATGTATGAGTATTTAGATAAAGTTGATGAATATTTAATGAAGAATATAGGAAAAAAGATTACAAGAATAAAGCCAGATGTCAGTTTTGAACAGCAATTTTATACTAAAAAGAAAAGAGGTAAATATAAAGGAAAAATATATGGTTTTCCTTGGAATTTAGGAGCTTGGTGTAATAGTAGGTTAAAGATAGCAACTTTGGATAAATATTTTAAAAATCAAGATAAAGAGTATATAAGTTATATAGGAATAGCTTACGATGAGCCAAAAAGATTAGCAAGGTTAGATAGAAATGAAAAAGCACCATTAGCAGAATGGAAGATGACAGAAAGTGATTGCCTAGAATATATAAAAGAAAAGGGACTATATAATCCATTATATGATAAGTTCAAAAGGTTAGGTTGTTGGTTTTGTGTTAAGCAAAGTTTGGATAGTTTGAGAATTATAAGAAAAGACTACCCAGAACTTTGGAATTTATTATTAAAATGGCAACTTGATAGTGAAGTAATATTTAGAACAGATTATAGTATACAACAACTAGAAGAGAAATTTAATAAAGAAGAAAATAATAAAATTATAAACAAGTCAATCTAGGTTGATTTGTTTTTTACATAGTCATCATTATTGATGGCTAATTTTTATGGAAGGAGGGGAAAAAGTGTCAAAGTGTAAAGTAATTGCCATAGCTAATCAGAAACGGTGGAGTAGGAAAAACAACTACAACGGCTAATTTAGGAAATGGACTAGCAAGAAAAGGTAAAAAGGTATTACTAATCGATTTAGATCCACAACGGAGATTTGACAACAGCATTAGGGTACAAAAATCAGGACAATATGGAGATAACAATAAAAAACATTATGGAAAAAGTAATACAAGAAAAAACTATAAGCAAAGATGAGGGAATACTACAAAATGCAGAAGGTGTAAATTTAATGCCTGCCAATATAGAATTAGAAGCATTAGATATATCATTAGTTAAATATATAAATAAGGAAAACATATTGAAACAATATATTGATAATGTAAAAGAAGATTATGATTATATTTTAATTGATTGTAGACCATCATTAGGACTTCTTACAATAAATGCACTAGCGACAGCTGATAGTGTAATTATTCCAGTTCAAGCTCAATATTTGCCTCTTAAAGGAATGACACAGTTAATACAAACAATAGATAAAACTAGAGTACAGATAAATCCAAGATTAAAAATAGATGGAATATTATTGACTATTGCAGATATGAAAACAAATTTAGCAAAAACAGCAATAGAAACATTAAGAAATAGTTATGGAAATAGAATAAAAATATACAATACAGTAATTCCTATGGGAGTAAAAGCAGCCGAAAGTACGATAGAGGGCAAGAGTATATATGCTTATGACAAGAAGAGTAAGCCAGCAGTAGCTTATGAAAATTTTACGGAGGAGGTGTTGAAGAATAGCGAAAAGACCAGAGATAGAACTGCCAAGTGTAGATGAATTGCTAAAATTTAGTACAAATAAAGGAAAAGCCGAAACAGTAGTAATATTAAATCCATACGATATTACAGATTTCCCAAATCACCCATTTAAAATAACAGACAATGAAGAAATGGACAATATGGTAGAGAGTATAAAAGAAATAGGAGTAAAAGTACCAGTTTTAGTAAGACCAAAACAAAATGGTGGTTATGAAATGGTAGCAGGGCATAGAAGAAATTATGCAACAAAAAAGGCAGGATTAAATGGGATACCTGCTATTGTAAGAGAAATGACAGATGAAGAAGCTACTATTATAATGGTGGACAGTAATATACAAAGAGAAAAAATACTACCATCAGAAAAAGCATTTGCATACAAAATGAAAATGGAAGCATTAAGTCATCAAGGCAAAAAAGAAACTTCTCGACAAGTTGGCGAGAAGTTAGCAAGTGCAGATATGATTGGAAAAGATAATGGAGAAAGTGGTAGACAAGTTCAAAGATATATAAGGCTAACAGAACTAATACAAGAATTACTAGATATGGTTGATATAGGAAAAATATCTTTTAGTCCAGCTGTTGAAATTTCTTATTTGACTAAAGAAGAACAAAACTTATTATATTGCTATATACAAAAATATGATGCAACACCATCACAATCACAAGCAATATACTTAAAGAAGTTAAGCCAAGAAGGAAAACTAACAACAAATAAACTAGAAGAAATAATGTCAGCAGAAAAGCCAAATCAAAAACCAAAATATAATATACATTATGATAGATTTGAAAAATACTTGCCTAGAGATGTAGTAACAGAAAAAGAAGTAGAAGATTTCCTTTTTAAATGTGTAGAAGAACATCATAGAAGAGTAAAACAAAGACAAATGGTAAGATAATTTGTATGGGAGTACAAAATAGCAATAATATTTTAATTTGTATATTTGAAAATAATTAAACATTGTAGTAAAATAAAGAAAAAAAGGAGATGTTTAGTTATGAATAAAAATAAGAAAGTCATTATTTTAATTGTAATATTAGTTATAATTGTTTTAGGAATTACAGGAATATTTATATATAAAAATAGAAGCATTGATAATATTGTTATTGGGGAAAGCAATAGAAATCAAATGCAAGATAATAATGAACAAGAAAATATAACAGACAATGAAAATATTGAGATAGAAAATACAATAGCAGAAGAAAATAGTATAAATAATAAAATAGAAAATACTAATAATGAAGAAAATATTACAGAAAATAAAAAGATAGAAGAACAAACAGAAGAAATAACTCAGTCTAAAACAGAAGAAACACAACAAAAGAAAAATACAACTACTTCTAGTAGTTCCAAAAACAAATCAACTTCACAAACTACAAATAGCCAAAATAATAAATCCACAACAGCTAATCAACCACAAACAAGTGTTACACAGAAAGAAGAAACATCTAAAAGCAATGAACAACAAAATACTGGCACTACATCGACTAAAAAAGAAACAGCATATTGGTGCATTGATGGTGGAACACATCATATAGCAGGAGATGGAAGTGATGAACATGGATATTATAAGACATGGGAACAGGCTGATGTAGCAGCAAAAGAGTTTATGAATAAAAACTCACTTTATCATTATAAAGTAAATTCTTGTGCTTGTGGGTTGTATTATTTTCAAGCAAGATAAAGATATTTTTTAAGAGCTTTAAGGCTCTTTTTTTATGTGAAAATTCAGGAAAGGAATTGATGAAATGAAAAATAAAACTAAAAAGATTATGGCAATAATAATGCTTGTTCTTACATTATGTAGTTCATTGCCAATTAATAGTTTTGCTACATTTATAACAGACATAAATAGTAATGCTACTTTTGGTGTTATAAGTGGAAGTTTAAGTGCTTATGGACATGAGTTACACTATGCAAATTATGATGGTGGGACTTATATGCTTTTTTGTACTCAGTATGGGAAAACATCTCCAACGGGTAAGGAATATACTTATAATGGGGATTTTATAGCACAGTACAAAAACAATAGACCAGAATATGAAAAAATTGCAGAGATGATATATTTTGGTTACACTATGAAATATGGAATGGGACTTCCAACAAGTACAGAGGCTAAAAGAGCAGCATGTGCTACACAACAATATGTATGGGAGTATATTCATAATAATATTGATGGAAGTTGCAAAGTACCGGGAAGAGATTCTTGGAATGGTAATTATATGTCATCAGGAATTTATGCAAGTTGGTTGAATCAAACAGAAAGCTATTATAATCAATATTATAGAGATGTATCATTTAATGGAAATAATAGAAAAATTGATATTGGAGATGAAACTGTATTTACAGATACAAATGGAGTTCTACAACATTATGCTTCATTTAATAAAACTATAAATGGAGTAACATTTAAACATGATAATGGAAGTAATGATTTAAAAGTAACAACTTCTAATGGAAGTTTTGGAAAAGTAACTTTTAATTCGAGTGATTATGGAATATATGAACTAATGCCAAATGGAGCAGAATATTCAAAAGGAAGTATGTCGAACTATGTATATTTTCAATTTAATTCTGGGACAGTACAAAATCTAATTTTTTCAAACTATGTAGACCCATCAAGATTTCTAGTTTCAGTAGATGTACAAAGTGGGAAAATTTTGATTAAAAAGACAAATAATATAGGAAATCCAGTTGCAGGATGTAATTTTGATTTATATAAGGATGAAGGATGTACTCAAAAAGTAGCAAGTGGTACATCTGAAAATAATGGAGAATTGATTTTTAATGATTTAAAAGTCGGAACTTATTTTGTAAAAGAAACATCAGTGCCAGAAGGGTATTTAATTGACAATACAATAAAAAGAGTTAATGTTGAAAATGGTCAAACTGCCAGAGTTGATTTTATGAATAATGAGCCAACAGGAAAAATTTTAATTTATAAAATTAATGAAAATGGAGATAAAGTAAATGATGCAACATTTATAGTTACTGCAAAGGAGAATATAACTAATGTAGCTAAAACAAAAACTTATTATTATAAAGGGCAAGAAGTAGCAAAAATAACAACAGTAAATGGAGTTGCTTCAATAGATAATTTACCTATGGGAAGTTATGAAGTTCAAGAAAGTTCAGCACCAACAGGATATTTGCTAAATGAGAAAGTATATACTGCAAAACTTGAATACAAAAATTCATTAACACCAGTTGTAGAAATAAAAGTAGAAGGAGTTGTAAACAAAGAGCCAACAGGAACTATTACTATTATCAAAAGAGATAGTGAAACAGGTTCAACTCCTCAAGGAGATGCAACATTTGTAGACGCAAAGTATGAAGTTTATGCAAATGAAGATATTTATAATGTAGCTAAAACAAAAAAATATTACAATAAAGGAGATTTTGTGGCAACAAGAACAATGAACGAGAATGGAACAACAGAAGATGTTACTAATCTACCTTTAGGAAAATATATTGTAAAAGAAAAAGTAAGTTCAGAGGGATATTTATTAGACGAAAAAGAATATGAGATAAACTTAAAATATAAAGACCAAAATACTAAAGTTATTTCAGAAACAATTACAAGTAATGAAGTAGTAAAGAAAATGCAAGTTCATATTTTTAAAAGTGGAATTAAAGTTAATTCTGGTGAAACACCCGGACTAGAGGGAGCAGAATTTACAATAAAATTAAATAGGAATGTAGAAGAGGCATATTCAAAAGGCTATACTTATGAAGAGGTATGGAACGGAATTGACGAAAATGGAAATAAAGTAAAAGTCGATGAAAAGAGAGTTAAAGAAGCTCAAGCAATAGCACCAAGTTATGCCAAAATAACAACAGATAAAGATGGAAATGCTTATACACAAAACAAATTGCCATACGGAAAATATATTGTAAAAGAAACATCTACTCCAAAAGATTATGAAACAGCCGTAGATTTTACTTTTTCAATAACAAAAGATGAAAGTGAAATACAAGAAGTTGCTCAAAAAGCAAAACACTTAATAGTAAATAATGAACAGTTAGAAACTTATATTAAATTAGTTAAAAAAGATTTGAAAACAGATAAAATAGTTTCATTAAATAGTGCGACATTTCAGATAAAATCTACAAAGGACATTTATGACAGAGCGACAGGAAAAATATTATACAAAAAAGGAGAGGCTATATCTCAAAAAATAGGAAGTACAACATTCACATCATTTACAACTAATTCAGAAAATTTAGTTGTTCCTGATGAAAGTTATAATAATAACAAAGAAGAAATGGGAACTATTGTAACTCCTTTAAAATTAGAAGTTGGTAGTTATGAAGTAACAGAAATTAAAACTCCACAAGGATTTTTACAATTAGAACAACCTGTTAAATTTGATGTAAAAGGATTAAGAGATTATGATAAGGATCAAGATGGAGATTATATTAAAGAGGTTGTAGTAAGAAATGAGCAACCGACAGGAACTTTAATTGTAAACAAAAGTATTGCTTTAAGGGAAAAAGTAGATATATCATTAGTTGATACAAGTGATTTAAGTAAAATACAATTCAAATTAATAGCTAAAGAAGAAATAAAAAGTCCTATTGATGGAAGTGTTATCTATAAGAAAAATCAAGAAATCGGTAAATATAATCTTGATAAAAGTGGACATCTAAAAATTCAAGAGTTACCTATGGGAATATATGAATTAATTGAAACTCAAACATTAGATGGGCTAGTTTTAAGTGATACCAAATATGAAGTTAAATTTACACAGAACGATTTGACAACAAAAGTATATGAGATAGAAAAAGATATTTCAAATGATACAACAGTAATTGAATTTTCAAAACAAAGTATAACAGGAGAAAAAGAGCTTATAGGAGCAAAATTAACTGTTTTAGATGAAAATAATAAAATTGTAGACAGTTGGATATCAACAGAAAAAACTCATACGATAGAAGGTCTTGTTACTGGAAAAACTTACACATTAAGAGAAGAAATTGCTCCAGATGGATTTGTCAAAGCAACAGATATTAAATTTAAAGTTGAAAATACAAATGAAGTTCAAAAAGTAAAAATGATAGATAAAATCGTAACAATGTCAAAGAAGGATATTGGAGGAAATGAAATAGAGGACGCTGAACTAAAAGTTGTTGATGAAAATGGAAAAATAATTGATTCATGGACATCTACAAAAGAAAGCCATAATATAAAAGGATTAGAAGAAAATAAAACTTATACTTTATATGAAGACTATGCACCAGATGGATTTGTTATATCAAATGAAGTTAAATTTACTGTAACTACTGACAAAGAAACACAAGAAGTGAAAATGATAGATAAAGTAGTTGAAATATCAAAAAAGGATATAGCAGGAAACGAAATAGAGGGAGCTACTTTAGTTATTACAAGCACTAAAACAAAGAACATTGTAGATAAATGGGTTTCTGGCAAAGAGCCACATAAAGTAAATGGTCTTGTAGAGAATGAAGAATATATATTACACGAAGAGATAGTTGTAAACAGCTATGTAAAAGCTACTGATATAAAATTCACAGTAACAAGTGATAAAAAAACACAAAAAATAGTAATGATAGACAAGATATTGGAAGTTGTAAAAACAGATTTAGTAACTGGCGAAGAAATCGAAGGAGCAGAACTTCAAGTTATTGATGAAGATGGCAATGTAATAGATGAATGGACATCTACAAAAGAGCCACATAGAGTGGTTGGACTAGAGGAGAACAAGAAATATAAATTAGTTGAAACTACAGCACCTTATGGATATGAAATAACAGAAGAAATAGAATTTACTGTAAGTGAAAACAAAGAAACACAAAGAGTAGAAATGAAAGATATGCCTATTCTTCAAGATGTTAAATTAGTGAAAATCGATAGCAATACAAAAGAAGTAATAAAAGACAAGTTTACTTTTGGAATATATGAAGATCCAGAATGCACAAAACTTATAAAAGAAGTTGAATCAGACAAAGAAAATGGAACAGTTTTATTTGAAGATTTACGATATGGAATTTATTATATTAAGGAAATTGCTGCACCAAAGGGGTATGTATTATCAGACAAAATAATTAAAGTTGAAATGAATGACAAAGGAACATTTATTGATAATGAAAGAGTAGAAAGCGAAGATTCAATATATACTTTTGAATTTGAAAATGTGCCAGTTGATACACCAAAAACAGGAGATGATAGTAATCTAAAACTATATGCAGGTTTATTAGGATTATCTATACTTGCATTAGCTGGTGTAGGAGTACACGAATATAAAAAAAAAAAATCAGTAAATAAAAAATAATCAATCACAAGGTGGCTTTAATTAGCCACCTTAATTCAATTTAAGGGGGAATTATAATGCCACAATACACACTAACACAAAGTGTAAAGACATTGGAAAAATTATTTGAAAATAATATAGATTCAGAACAAAAAATAAAAGCCTTAAAATGGGAAGAATTAAAACAATTTAGCCCTGTTGAAAAAAGTTTTATTATGGATTTAAAAGAAGCAGTAGTAAAGAAAAATGTAATAGGATTTTTAGCAGGGAAAGAAGAAATAGAAAGGAGATAACCATGATAGAACATTATAAAAAGCCATCAGTAAAATTCATTGTAAATAAAGGTAATTTTAACAAACTAATGGCATTACTTGCATTTCAAGAAGAAAATATTGTAACAGAAGAATGGAAAGAGAAAGCTAAAAACTTACAAGATTTATTATTAAGATATTCTATACCAAAAAAAGATGAAGATGGAGAAATATCTATAATAGATATAGGGTTATTCCAAAAAGAAGCAGCAGAACTAATAGTTTTATTACTTTCTGCATTTGATAATGTATTAAAAGTAGATGAAGATTATACAAGGAAAATGAAAAGACAATAATATAGAGGAGGATTAGTTTGGGAAAAATAACAGAAACAAGGCAACTCTATAAAGAAGTCATAAATGAACTTTCGCAAAGTGCAGAAAATTGGAGAAATTTTTTAGATAGCAGTTCATGGAATTTTAAATATGATTTTGATGACCAAATTCTTATATATGCACAGCGACCAGATGCAAGAGCTTGTGCAACTATGCAAGAGTGGAATAAAAAAGTAGTACCACATAGATGGGTAAATAGTGGAGCAAAGCCAATATATATATTCGACAAAAATCCATATAGTGAATATCCATTTAAGCTAGTATTTGACTTATCAGACACAAATAACTATAATAATACAAAATATAAATTATGGACTATAAAACAAAATTATGAAGAAGATATAATTGAAAGTTTAGAAGCAAATTTTGGAGATATAGGCTCAAAAGAAAATTTATCACAAGCTATAATTTCTGCAAGTTATAATATGGTAGTAGATAATAT
>ERZ808277.146-NODE-146-length-33214-cov-4.869477_pt1 | contig 33214 bp, 26 predicted proteins | sample MGYA00521240_ERZ808277 | MGnify/ENA primary metagenome ERZ808277 (study PRJEB31516, sample SAMN03275599) | gut metagenome | biome: mammalia-associated habitat; material: feces | host: Papio cynocephalus | place: Kenya | collected 2012-07-17 ... | reverse complement strand
AGTTTTGTTAGAGTCCATAAACTTATTTTAATGTTTAACTGTACGTTTAATAAAATTACTTCCAAAAAAGTGGAATCATAATTAAAGTTTCAGCATAGAAAAAGCTCATAAACAATCGGCCTCTACAAGGGCGCTTTCACTGGACATTGGTGAAAAACTTACTCAATATTCCTTTGCAAAAATACAAATTATTTGGTAATTTCAATATCCTGTCACTTATATATTAATAAAAATCATCTTCATAGTGTCGGGTGCAAATCAAGGGTACTCGCACCCGTATCAAATAATATTGTGGTTTCGGGGGGCATGAACGCGCTGAATGCACCCCCAATAATACTTGATCGCGATAGGCTTGTTCAGATAATCCGTGACCAAAATCACTTTGAAGTTGTCTATGATGAGTCAAGATATTCATAAAAAGCACCCGAGTCGCTTGATGAGGCGTGTCGGGTGCGGGAATTTGTTATGTTCGTTGTTCGGGCGGTTCAATCGGGCTTCGATCATGCAATCTTCTGCCGATTGGCCACAAGTTCTGCCACGGGGAACACTAGAACTTGAGGGTTATGCGTCCCAAGGCGGTTGTGCCGGACATCGGGACGAAGCCGAGCTGGTAGTAGCGGTTGGTGTCCGGGTGGCCGGCGGACTCGCATACGGCGGAATATACCCAACCGGATGTGGCCGCGTGGGTGTTGAAGATGTTGTTTACATCAAGGCCGATAGTTATTTCCCTCAGGAAGCCACGAAGCTTGATCGGGTAGCTGAGGCTTACGCCCGAGAATGAATATGCCGGGAGAGAGCGGTCCTTGTTCTTGGTGTTGTCAAGGTACTGACGGCTCACGAATGCGGTGTGCCATGTTGCCTGGACACCTTTAACTTTGAATATGGCGAATCCGTTTACAATGGCGGACGGGGAGAACGCAAGTGTCGAGTTGTTGTAGTGGTTGGTTCTGATACCGGTTTCATAATTGTCCCAATCCTCAATGACCTCATCGAAGTCCTTGATCTTGTTGGAACTGAGAGCGGCGTTGGCCTCAAGTGTCAGCCACTGGGCGACATCGACACCTGCGGTCAGTTCAACACCGGCACGGTAAGAGTCCTTGATGTTGGTGGTCAGGTTCTCACCGATGTCGCTTTGCATTCCTGTCTGGACGAACTGGTTCACATAGTCCATAAAGTAGAAGTTGGCGGAAGCGCGGAAAACAGAACCGGAATACTGGTAGCCTAATTCGTAGTCGTTGACATGCTCGGCTTTAGGGTAAGGGTAGTTGTAATTGTCTGTGAAGTTGTTGCGTTCCGGTTCACGGTTGCTCATCGCCACGGACGCATAAGCCCTGTGTTTGCCGGTCTTGTAACTGAAGCCGAACTTGGGATTGAAGAAATTGTAATTCTCGTCAATGTCAAGACTCTGATTCTTATAGGTACCGTCTTCCTGCTTTACAAACTTGTCGTTAATTCCATCCGTGGTGTAGTCCACACGCCTGTACTGAAGGTCGGCGAAGATAGTGAAATGCTCTCCAAACCGCTTGGAAGCCTTGACAAAAGCGCTGTAGTCATTCTTCTTGGCGTCCGAGTCGTAGTAGGTGTAGTGTCCATTATCAAAATCGGTGTCATTCAGGCCAGCGAGAGCAGGATAACGCTTTACGACATCAGGATTGGACACGTATGTCAGGTAGCCGAAGTGGTTGGCCCAGAACAACTGGGCGGAAAGGCCTCCGATGACATCCCAGCCATTGTTGTTGTAGCTGATGTTGTAGACAAAGCCAGCCGCATTCTGATCAAGGCCTTTCTGGCGGACAAAATCAGACAAGACCGGTTTCCCTTTCTCGTTCACCATATCGAAACCGAACTTGGACACCTTGTTGTCAAACCGGAACTCGTCATAGTACCCATAGCCATAGGTGTAATGAAGAGACAAAGTTGTCTTCAGATTGTCATTTATGTTCCAGGCGGCAGAGAGTATGTTGTGATCCTGCCAGAAGTTGTCCGTAGTCTTCGGCCAGTAACTGCCGTCGTTCAGGGTGTAGCGGGTCGTCTTGTAGGTTTCAGGATCCATTGATTCATAGAGCGAGTTGAATCTGCCGAGGCCGACACGGTACATGTCAGCGTATGTCTTGATTCCGGTCTCCTTGCCGTAGGTGCCATCCATTATCGACAGGTCATTTGTTCCGGCTGTGACACCGTTCCATGCCTGTCCCGTGTGCTCGTAGTTTCCGATGTTCCGGTACCTGATTATGTAATCTCTTCCGAGCCAGGTGAGCCCGGCATACCAAGAACCTGATTTTCCGGCTGTTCCGTGAATATAGCCGTCAGTTCCTGTGGTGTGGAAAGCGGCGTCGGCGACAAAGTGCTTGCCAAGCAGACCGGTTGACATCGAGAATCCCGTGTTGTAGGTGTTGTAGCTTCCATAAGAAGCGTTCAACTCGACAAACGGGTCGTAGGACGGAGCCTTGGTACGAAGGGCGACAGATCCGCCGAACGCACCGTCACCGTTTGTGGATGATCCTACACCACGCTGAATCTGAACACTTTCCAGAATGGAGGCATAACTGTTCATATTCGCCCAGAAAACGCACTGGTCCTCAGGAGAGTTGAGCGGAACGCCATCAATCGTGACATTGATCCGGGAGTCCCCCGCCCCTCTGATACGCATATAAGTCGTACCGGTGCCAAGACCGTTCTCGCTCCAGGAAAGCACACCGGGAGTAGTCGAGAACAGGAACGGAAGTTCCTTGCCGGTTCCAGAGAAATTCTGTAGCGCCTTACGGTCAACATTAGCCACCGCATAAGGTGCGTTCTTCTGCGCGCGGACACCTTTGACAATGGCCTCATTGAGAATCTCGGCCTTTGTGGTGTCCGGCTGGCTTTGAGCGTTCAAAGCCTGTGGAGTCATAGCGGCAAGTGCCGCTGTCGCAAATAAAAAACCTCGCATAATGTTTTGAATATTAATGCAAGGGGCTGCCGGTTACGGCAATCTGAGACATCGCTTCCCTTCGGCGGCATTATCCGCATCAGGTTCATTGGGTATGATCTCAACCGGGCAACTGCCCAGTACCCCCGCTGTTATTTTTTACTCATCAGTCGCTTCAACACTTCGGCTAGCTCAGTGCACCGCAGGTTCAGCGATTGCATCTTTCTGTTCAGTCGCTTCGACAAGCTCAGCGACCATCATTTTTCTACCAGACGCACCTCATAGAGCCGCTTCCAACACTTGCCGGTAAGGTAAATCTTACCATTCCTGGGATTGTAAGCGATTCCGTTCAATACGTCCGTATTGGTGTCACGCAAAGACTTTGGCAAAAGCCCGCTGCAATCAATCGCCCCCTCGACCGTCCCGTCGGAAGGATTGATAATCACAATCATGTCAGTCATATAGACGTTAGCCCAAATCTTCCCGTCAATCCACTCAAGCTCGTTCAGCATCTGCACAGGCCGTCCGTTCATCTTGACAGTCAGCACCTTTTGCTGCTTGAACTTCTCATCCATAAAGTACAGCCGTGCGGAGCCATCTGATGCGATCATGCTCTTCCCGTCAGTAGTAAGCCCCCACCCCTCACGCGGGTAGCTCCAAGTCGATTTGTAGGCCAGAGTCTTCGCGTCATAGACAAACGCAACCTTATTCAACCAAGTGAGGATGAATATGTTGCCATTCAGTTCCACAGAGCCTTCGAGGAAATATTTCTTGTCGAAATCAAACCTCTTCAAGGCCTTTCCTGTCGCCAGATCCACCTTACGGAGGGTCGATTCACCGTATTGCCCTGTGGTCTCGATCATCTCCCCGTTCAGGAAGAAAAGCCCCTGCGTGAACGAAGTCTCATCATGAATATATTCCTTCACAACCTGAACCTTGTACTGTCGCACCTTGGCATCGGCACACGAAGCTGAAAGCAACGCAAGCGAAGCCACAGCGGTTTCTAAGAATATATTCACGAATCTCTTCATTATTTCATCATTAAGGCCACGAAGTCAGCCTCCGCTGGCATATTACTTTCTCTTTTCTCTGTTAGCCATCGCCGCCTCCACGAACTTCACGAAAATCGGCTGAGGCTTCTCAGGCGTGCTCTTGAGCTCAGGATGGAACTGCACTCCGATGAAGAACGGATGCGTAGGGATCTCGACTATCTCAACCAAACCCGTGTCCGGATTCTTTCCTGTGGCATTAAGTCCGGCGGCCTCCATCCTGTCAAGGTAGGCATTGTTGAACTCGTAGCGGTGACGATGTCTCTCCGAAATCATCTCGCTACCGTAAATCCTGTAAGCCAACGAGTCCTTGTCTAGTTTGCAGTCGTACGCTCCAAGCCTCATTGTTCCGCCCTTGATCGTAGTGCTCTTCTGCTCCTCCATCAGGTCAATGACCGGGTTGGCGGCGTTCGGGTTGACTTCAGCGGAAATCGCGTCCTTGATTCCAAGCACATCTCTGGCGAACTCTACCACACACATCTGCATTCCCAGACATATTCCGAAGAACGGCACGTTGTGCTCGCGGGCGTATTTTATTGCAAGAATCTTGCCTTCCAGTCCCCTCTCGCCGAACCCCGGAGCGACGAGGATACCGTCCATATTCCCTATCTTTTCCTCCAGGTTGGAGCTGTCAAGATGCTCGCTCTGAACCGTGTGGACGTTCACCTTGCACTCGTTGGCGGCCCCGGCGTGAACGAACGACTCAAGGATGGATTTGTAGGCGTCTTGTAGTTCGACATATTTCCCGACAAGGGCGATATCGATCTGATGTTTAGGATTATAGAGTCTGTCAAGGAATGACTTCAAATTCGTGAAGTCTGGTTCCGGAGCGGATATTCCGAAATGATTCAGAACCATCTCGTCGAGGCGCTCGTCCTCCATATTCAGAGGCACCTGATAGATTGAAGGGGCGTCAATAGACTGGATGACGTGTCCCGGCTTGACGTTGCAGAAAAGAGCGACCTTGCGCCTGAGTTCCGGAGTCAGTTCCATCTCCGTGCGGCAGACGATGATGTCCGGATGGACACCGGCCTGCTGGAGCATCTGTACAGAGTGCTGCGTAGGTTTCGTCTTGAGCTCCTTCGCCGCCCTCAGATAAGGGACCAGAGTCAGGTGGATGCTGATGAGATCCTCGTCAGGAAGCTCCCACTGGAGTTGGCGGATAGCCTCCACAAACGGCTGTGATTCCATATCACCCACAGTACCGCCTACCTCCGTGACAATCACGTCATATTTGCCGGTCTTTCCAAGGAGCAGCATCCTGCGTTTGATTTCGTCAGTGATATGAGGTACAATCTGAACGGTCTTGCCAAGATAGGCCCCTTCCCTCTCCTTGTTGATGACAGTCCAGTAAATCTTTCCGGTGGTCACATTATTGGCCTTTGACATGTGTACGCCAAGGAACCTCTCGTAGTGTCCGAGATCCAGATCTGTCTCGGCGCCGTCATCAGTCACGTAGCACTCTCCGTGCTCGTAAGGATTAAGCGTGCCCGGATCGATGTTGATGTAGGGATCGAATTTCTGGATGGTGACCCTGAGTCCTCTGGCCTGAAGAAGTTTGGCCAACGATGCGGCAATGATGCCCTTTCCAAGGGACGAAGCGACACCGCCAGTAACGAAAACATACTTTGTACTCATATTCTTTTCTGCTCTTTACTGGACTACAAATTTATGTCAAAAAATGGGATTACCGAAAATTTTTGTTCATTAAATGCTTTTCATTGACAGTCAGAAATGATTTTTTCGTACTTTTGCAAGATAAAAGGTGGGACGATCTGCCGCGCTGCGGGATTAAGTAAGCGGCAAAAGATAAGTTGCCGCAGATTTGGCAAAGATTTTTGAGGATAGATTCCTTTTTGAAGAAGGAGTGTGCCGGTGGCACATGACTGATGAGAAAAGGAATATAGACCAAAAAGATTGCCTAAGATGATGCAAGTTATTTTTTGGCGGTTACTTCAGTTCCGGGTGAGGAAAGTCCGGACAGGACAGGGCACCCTGCTGAGGAAAGCTCAGATGGGAGTAATCTTATGACAGACGTAACAGAAAACAACCGCCTGACCACAGGCAAGGGTGAAAACGTGAGGCAAGAGCTCACGACGGGTGTCGGTGACGCCATCCGGGTACGATGTCAGGGCCTGCAAGACCAAATATACTGGCAGACGAGGGCTGCCCGCCCGATGCCAGGGGGTAGGTTGCGAAGATAAATGGCAGATTCAAAAACAGAAACCGGCTTACGGTCCCGCCTTTTAGTGGAGCATAACTATCTAACAATAAACGATTTAAGCGAATCCCTTCAGTCTGAGTTAACTGAAGGGATTCGCTTTACAACTTACAAATCAAGCACTTACGCTCCACTATAAGCCTTCTAACGTGAGTTAGCCTTGGCGGTAGCCTCAAGATCCAAAGCCTCTGCAAGAATCAAGATCGGGTTCTTAACCTTGTACTCCGTGGACATCTCGATCTGCCACTTGCAGGTCTCGCACTCACTGCAGACGAAATCCGGAGCAACAGCCTTGATCTGCTCGAAGACCGGACGACCTATCTCCTGTGAGTATTTGTAGTTCTCCTTCTTGAAGCCGTAGGTGCCGGCGATGCCGCAGCAGCCGCTGTCCAAGACAGTGAACGTCACACCCGGAATCATATTCATCAAAGCCTTTGTGAATATGCTCCAACCAAGCTTCTCAACGTGACAAGGAATATGATAGGCAATCCTCGCTCGGTAGTCATTCTTGAAGACCAGCTTGACCTTGCCGGAATCAATCAATTCAAAAAGGAATTTCTCGACAAGGGTTATGCTGTCACGGACGGCGGAATTATCCACTGAAAGCACGTCAGGATATTCATCCCTCATCGTGAAGACGCATGTAGAAGAGGTAGCGACAATAGGCAGTCCGCCCGCCACCGCCTTCTCGAACTCAGCCACATTGTGTTTGGCGTGCTTGGTTGCCCCGTTCCACATTCCGTTGGAGATCATCGCCACGCCGCAGCACTTCTCGTCCATTAGCTGAACTCCATATCCAACGGCATTCATCACCGTCACAAAGGCCTTGCCGACCTCCGGCTGCTGAAATTCAGTCGAACAGCCGTGGAAGAAAGCGACCTGTTTTGAATATGCCGACTGAGCCTCCTGGGCCTCTTTTTTGAACCAAGACTCGAAGCCATGAGCCCTGTACTTAGGGAATGTTCTGTGAGATTCAATGTGAAGAGTGGCGTCCATCACAGCCTTGACCGGCTTGGAAGCCACCATGAAGTTCACGACAGGCGCGAAAGGCCTTGCCATCTTGCCCATGAAATCCGTGCTTGCAAGAAGACGGTCACGCAAGCCTGGTGTGCTTGTGCTGAAACGACGGCGCGCGGAATGAATCAAGTCAGCGATCTTAACACCTGACGGACAAGCCACTTCGCAGCGCTTGCAGTTCATGCAATACTTCAGGTTCTCGTCGAAAAAGTACTTGTTCTTAAGACGGAGCCTCTCCCCGTCCGGGCCGGCCTGTTTAGGTCCGGGGTACAACGGATTGACGGCCACAACCGGACAGTAAGCGGTGCAGATCGTACATTTGATGCACTGTTCGAAATTATTGAAACTTATATTTTTCTCTTGCATATCTCTTTCAATGTCAAATGAATATAAACGGCTTACTTACCAAGAATCCTGTCCGCCGCGCTGAATGCGGTCATGATCGCGACACCGGCTCCGCAGCCTTCCGCGAGGGAATTGCAACCACCAGCCTCTGAGCCAACCACGTAGAGGTTAGGAACGACCTTCCCATCACGCAAAGGTTGGAAATCACCGTTGGTCTTCACGCCGAAACCGGTGTAATTCTGGCGGGCAAAGAAATTCTCGTCATACCAATCCTTTCTCTCGGCGGGATAGTCCACATCAAGACCGAACACCGGCTCCGTCACCTTGTCAGGAGACGCGACGAGTCCCTTTCCGAAAAGGTTGCCGCTGGCAAGCACAAAATTGTCCGCCTCGATATTGATCCTGCCCAGATTGGCGGTGCGGACCGCGACGACCTTGTCTCCGTCAAAAGTCGGATCAATGGCCTCATCGCCCATCAGGAATGTGCCTCCGGCATCCTCAAAAGCCTTCTTGAGAAGCCTCTGAGTGCGGATTCCCGGAACAGAAGGAGGGGTCGTCCCTATGAAAATCACCCTGGCCGGAATCATTTCCTTGAGCCACTGCAAGATGAGCGGATTTTCAAAGCCGAACACTTCCGGCAGAATGACAACATCCTCACCCTTCAAAAGTTCCTGAACCTTGCGGCCCAACTGCTTCCAGCTGCTTTCGTGGTTCATCACACGGGCGATGTTGACAGACCTCATCTCTGCCGGATTCTTGCGGAGAATCTCGACCTCGTCAAGTTTCACAGACTCGACACGGCATGCGGTTCCCCTCTTCTCAAGACCTTCTGCTATGAAGCGGGTATTAAAATCCAAAAAACCGGTGAAGTTCACTATCAACGCCTTCTCCCCTATCTTTTCATCCTTTGATGCTAGAAGAGTCACCTCATCCATCGCAAGCCAAGCCGGCTTCAATGTGCCCAGAGCGGTGATGCGGTAGCCGTTACGGAGAGAACCGGTCACTGAGCCCGCCGAAGTGACAGGCGATGCATCGGTCGCTTCGACAAGCTCAGCGACCGGAGAGACCGTATGAAGAGCCACCCCGCATTCAGAGAAAAATCCCGGAGCCGAGGCGACATATTCAGAAAGTCTCTGCTTTCCAATCTTTGAATATGGATGCTCGGATGGAAGGGATTCCATGGCCGAAAGCGGCTCCGTGACATCCGTTCCGTCAGGCAGTTTTCCCAACAGCCCGAAAGCCCCGGATGAAAAATGGAGAGCGTTCTGCCCGGCGGACACCATCAGACATTTTTTACCCGCCTTCTGCAACTTGATCCCGCAGACCAGCGAAGAAAGACCGCCACCTATAAGTACTACGTCAAATTTCATAATCTCTTCCTCCTATATTTCCTCTCCAAGTCCCATCACTTCTGAATATACCCACTGGGTGTACGCGCTTTCGCGCAGGGTCTCCCCCCACGCTACCGGATACATTCCCTTCCATCTCTCATTCATGAATGATTTGAGATCCTCGCGCGCCTTGGCCGTGCATTTTCTTGCCTTGGCGAGTCTGCCGGCCGCCCTGCATGCGCAAAGTTCTCCTTGACAAGTTCCCATGCCAAAACGGGTACGCCTTCTCAAATCCACCAGATTGTTGACCTCCAGATTCTCGATCGCGGAATCGACTTCTGAGACAGAAACCTCCTCACATTCACAGACAAGGCTGCCCTTGACATCATCGTCAAAATCCAGATTCGCCGCCTGCGTTCCGAAACGGCCGACAGAGGCCTTTTGAACCATCGTCGGAACTTCCCAGATCTTCTTGGAGATTTCCTCGATGCCACCCGGCTCAGATCCCGGGAGCGGAGTATTGGCTGTCTCGCAATGGGCGCCCACGCCAAGCTTCTTGCAGACGGCATCAGCCGCCATCTCGCCCATAAGCCTGTAAGTCATGAGTTTGCCACCGGTGATGCTGATGAATCCCTTGATGCCGTCACGCGTCTCGTGATCCAGACAGACAATGCCTCGGCTGATGCTTCGTCCGCTCGGATCATTGTCCGCCGAAACCAGAGGACGCACACCGGCGTATGCTCTGAGGATTCTGGTATCTGCAAGGCAAGGGGCAAGTTTGGCACCCTCGGTCAAGAGCAGATCAACCTCATCCGGAGTCACACGAAGATGATCACATTCCTCATAAGGAACTTTTGTCGATGTTGTTCCGATGACACAAACCGTGTCGCCTGGCACAAGGATGTCAGCGTTGGCGGGCTTGCGGCAGCGGTTGATCACGACATTGTTGACCCTGTGCGCGAAAATCAGCAGAGCGCCCTTCGCCGGGAACATGCTGATGTTCGCTCCGGCCATCTGCGCGATATGATGCCCCCAGATACCTCCCGCGTTAACAGTCACAGGAGCATAATAGTCTGTCACTATGCCTGTGTGGTGGTCAAGCACTTTGACACCCTTGACCGTATCCTGCTCCTTAATGAATTCAATGACTTCTGAATATACCAGAACCTTGGCTCCGTGAATCTTTGCGTCAAACACATTTGATGCGCATAGCCTGAAAGGGTCAACCGATCCGTCAGGCACTTTCACAGCCCCTGTCAGTGACGGATTCACAGACGGCTCCATTCGGCGCGCCTCTTCCGGATCAATCACCTCGGCGTTGATCCCGGCGGCAAGGCAAGCCTTCACGAAAGTGTCCTGATAGGCAAGATCATCTTCCGGCAGAGTTATGAACAGTCCAGAAGTGTCGTCAACGCAGTGGCGGGCGATCTTCTTCAGGATCATGTTCTCTTTGATACACTCAGTGGCTGACTCCTGATCAGTGACCGCATAGCGGGCGCCGCTGTGAAGCAGTCCATGGTTTCTTCCCGTAGCGCCGGTGGCTATGTCGAAACGTTCGATAAGCAGAACCTTCAACCCTCTGAGGGCGCAGTCTCTGGCAGTTCCGGCTCCGGTTATACCTCCACCGACGATGATGACATCATATTCGTTCATTCTGTTCCTGTATATTTTTTAATCTTTTCCCTTAAACTCATAGACAGACTGACAGGCGTGTAGCTGTCTGATCGGTCAAGCCATTCCAACGCAAGAGCCGGCTGTCCGCACAAAAAGCATCCAAGAGCGATGTTGTAAGCCGCACAAGCCTTTTTCTCATCACTCTTGCATTTCAATAGCGTGGTCCACTGAGAAATAGCCTCCTTCCATTTATAGGAATATGCATATTCAGCCCCCTTGTCCCATGCGCTCTCCGCGCCATCGTAATAGATGACATAAAAGTCATCCTGCTTCCATGTCGCCTGAAACGAGGATGCCGCGGCATAGCCTGAACTCTCAGCCCCAGGTGCGATATTGCTCCAAACTTCCTTGAGGATGTCTTCCTTCGATTTCTTTCCGTCGCTGTAGATCTCCGCCTTGAAATTGCGTCCTCCGGCGAAGCCGAACACACGGTCTTCCTTGTTCATCGAATCGTAGACAAATATCTTGGTGGTGAACGGTACAGAGACCACCGACACATAAGATGAGTCAGCCGACACGCGCGCACCGGTGACCCTGACAGGTTCCTTGACCACAGGGACACCTAGTTCAGGTGTGTCAATGACAAACACCACATCATTTCCCGTCTCCATAACGAGGCTGACCAAAGAATCCTTCGACGCATAGTCAACTCCCTTACCGCCTCGCGCCGTGAACAATCCCACAGCTCGGTCACCCCCGAAATAATCTTCTTCCAGACGTGTGGCGAATCCTCCGGCGGCGGATGCGTTGAACGCATCGTCCCGCGGATTGCCATCGGTAAGATAGACAACCGCAAGTGACTTGCCGGCAAGGTTCAGACCGGACTTGGAAGGGCCGCGCATCTCGGGACTCACGACAAAGGCCTGAGGCGCGCAAGACACAAGCGCGAAAAGCGCCGAGACAACCATCAATGAAGCTCTTTTCATAATTCTTGAATATTAGACCGGCGCGGCCATGAGGTCATACTCGTCCGCACCTGTGATCCTCACGTCTATGAACCTGCCGCACAAATCCTCGGCAGGGATTCCGCCAAACTCCTTCCCGTCGTATCTGACGACAATCTCTCCGTCAACCTCGGGACTCTCGTACTGGCTTCTGCAGATCAATACACCGTCGGCATAGTCATCAACTATGACACGCTCTATGTTGCCGACCCTGGATTCATTGAATGCCAAGGAAATACCGCTCTGTACCTGCATCAATTCGGCAAGTCTGCGCTCTTTTTCCTTCCTCGGCACGGAATCCCTGTAGTTCTCCGCCCCGAAAGTACCTTCCTCCTCTGAATATTTGAACGCTCCCAAGCGCTCGAACCTTGCCTCCCTGACAAAGTCAAGAAGTTCGGCGAACTCTTTCTTTCCCTCTCCAGGATGGCCGACGATCATGGTCGTCCTCAAAGCGACACCAGGCACACGCTCACGGAGCGTCTTCACCAAAGTTCTCGTCCACTCTCCATTCACGTGACGGTGCATCTTGTCCAGAACCTTGTCGGCAATGTGCTGGAGAGGAATGTCCAGATACTTACATACCTTCGGATTATTTGCCATCTCGTCAAGCACATCCTCCGGGAAGTCGGCAGGATAAGAGTAATGAATCCTTATCCATTCTATTCCATCCACTTCTGAGAGCCGGTGCAGAAGTTCCGCCAAAGCGCGGCGTTTGTAAAGGTCAAGCCCGTAATAGGTAGTGTCCTGCGCTATCAGTATAAGTTCCTTGACTCCATCCTTGGCCAAGGCAGAGGCCTCCGCCACAAGATTCTCCATCGGCACGGATATGTGCGCTCCTCTTATGAAAGGAATGGCGCAGTAGGAGCATCGCCTGTCGCAGCCTTCTGAAATCTTCAGATAGGCATACGCGCGATGATCCATCCTGAGCCTTGCCGGAGTCTTGGACGGCACACAGCCTAAAGCCTTCACAACCGGAGCCAGATCTCTGGCGCCAAACCAGAAATCCACTTCTGGAATCAAGTCCGGCATCTGGGACATGTACCTCTGGGAGAGGCAGCCGAAAACCATCAGTCTTCCTACCTCTCCTGCCTTTTTGCGTGCGGCGGCGGTAAGGATAGCCTGAATCGACTCCTCCTTAGCGTCGCCGATGAATCCGCAGGTGTTGACAAGAAGCACATCAACAGGGCAAACCTCATTCTCAGGAACAATACGCCAAGCGTCTTTGACCTGTGAGAGAAGATGCTCTGTGTCGACGGTGTTCTTGGAACAACCTAAAGTTATGATTTGCAGGGATTTCACTATTCGTTTGCCTTATCTTCTTCCTTTGTTTCCTCCGAGGCGTTCTCTTCTTCCGAAGATTCTTCATCCGGATTGACGAAATCAAAGGAAGCATATTTCTTGATGTCTTCGTACCAGTCGACAACCTTCTTCATGTGTGACACATAGAAACGGTCGGCGTCATAATCAGGAACAGCCTTGGCGAAAAGAGCCTTCAACTCATCCGGAGCCGCCTTTGACGACGGGGCGTCTGCGTCGCCAAGAACCTCGCGCATCTTCAGGAAGACTTCCTGAAGTTTCATCTCTCCTTCTGTGGTATAGATTGATATGTCAGCCAAAGTGGTGATGCGGCTTTTGGCGTCGGCGACAGTCCTTTTCTTGTCGGAAAGAGCCTCGATGATGACACCGTTACGCGCCTGAGCCACGTACTCGAACAGGCCATGCTGACCTGAAATCGAAAGAATTTTTGCAAGATCTGTTTTCATATTCAGATAAAATAACTTAAAAATATTCAACTATCAAAATTCAAGCCCGCTGAAAACCTTTTCCGTCTCGGCTTTCAACTGGGGCAGGGTTCCGTTGTTACGGATGAACGCGTCAACCTTGGAAAGGTCAAAGCGCTGCGCCGCGATTCTTTGTATGATCTTTTCCGCAGGGGCATGGTCCCTTTCACAAGCCCTTCCAAGCCTTAGTTCCAGAGATGCGTCAACCATCACGACCTTGCTCGCAAGAACCAGAAAATCAGGCTTGTCCAGAATTATGGCAGATTCCATGACACAAAAGGGTTCTTTTCCGAAAAAGATCTCCGGACGAGGCTCGTTCTCAAACCTTGCGCTCTGCATCGCGTTCCATCGCAGGTAATCATTCAGGACGGCGGGATGAACGATAGACTCCAAAATCCTGAGTTTATCCGGCGCAGGAAAAACGATGGCAGCCAGTCTGGCCTTGTCCAAAGATCCGTCAGCAAGTCTCAGCCCACATCCGAAAGCCTCCTCTATGGCGTCAATCAGAGTGTCATCTTTCCTATACAGATTCTTGGCGGCGGAATCCGAATCATAGACAGGAATCCCACGTTCAGCCAGAATGGCGCAGACCACGGACTTGCCGCTTCCGATGCCCCCCGTGACAGCCACAGTCCTCATGGCCTTCCCTCCTCTACACAATCGAACACCTCCGGGGTAACCGTACATTCGATGACCCCTTCCGGAATCCTTGAGGCGTGCGCTATGCACTTTCCTCCGATGGAATTTCTGAAATCAGAATAGTCAATATAGAACTGCACATCATCTGTAGGATCCTGCGACAAAGGGAAAGCGCACTTGAACACGACAGTGGCGGTTGATGGATAGACCGACAGTTTCTTGCCTGCAGGAAGGTTCCTGACACCTATGCTGACCTCAGACCTGATTTCCACATAGCGGGTCACGTCAAGAGAGTAGTTCACCTCAGTCTCCGACATCCTCACTCCGGAAACCGGCTCTAGCCTCACCACGCCATGTGCGCTGGATTTGAGGTTCAGAAGGTCGATAGTACGGGTGAACACCCTGTCGATGTGTTCAAGGTGGAACGGTTCACCGTAGATCGTGACGGAATCCGGCTGAAGGCGTATCTGCCCCATCGCCATATACTGGGGCTTGAAACTCAGCACCTGGACAGCCTGGACAGGGACCCTTTTGTTGTTCTCGAACGGGAAGCGGAACTGAACCGTCTCGGAAAGGAAGGACTCGAGACGCACACCATCTCCGAAAATCTCTGTGACATAGTTGCTGAGCTCGGCGGCGGTGATGTAGAACAACTCCCCCTCCTTATGATGAAGGTCCTTGCTGTCGAAACGGATTGTCAAGGCCTTGCGTTTCGCCTGATGGCGGATCCTGAGCAGGGAAAAACCCGATGTCCTGCAACGGGCGGCGATCATGCTAGAATTGGATGAAATGTTGGAATGCCCCTCAATGTTGCACTGAGCCACAACCGGCACGCTCATCGTGTCAGAGTAGTTCAGGGAAAGATTATGGATCAGCCATATGCTGAACGCAAGCAAGAGAGACATCAGAAAAACTGAGATGTCTCTCCCGTCAAGATGCAGTCTTCCCAGCAGTTTATGCAGACGTTCCTTCCACATCCTACAGCCAGAAAATCAGTTTTTTACTGCTGCGGAGCGTCCTGTGTGAAATCCCTTACGAGGGAATTCTTGTCGACTCTGAGTTTGACATCGCCGTCAACCTTGATGAGGACAGACCTGTCCTTGATCTCATCGACAGTGCCATAGATACCACCGGCAGTGACAACCTTGTCACCCCTCTTGAGACTGTTGCGGAACTTCTCAAGTTCCTTCTGCTGCTTGCGCTGCGGACGGATCATGAAAAGCCACATAATCACGAACATAGCGATGATCATGATCCAAAACATACCACCGCCGCCAGCCTGAGGCTGTTGTCCGGCGCCTGCAGGGGCAGTGGCCTGCAGCAAAGATGCCAATGTAAGAATATTCATTTCTAAAAATTAAAGTTAATATTCACAAATTTAAGCAATTTTTTCGGTCTTGGCTATATCTCCTTCCTCAATCTGCTTTTTGATGAGGCGGTCGAGGAGGCCGTTGACGAAAGAGCGGCTCTTCGGAGTGCTGTAATATTTGGATATTTCCACATATTCATTTATGGTCACACGCACCGGCAGGGAAGGGAATGCCTTTGCCTCGGCGAGCCCCAGAACAATGAGCACCGTGTCTGTGGTGAAAAGCCTGTCCTTCTCCCACTGGGACGTGCTGTCAGCCACGAGGGGGGCATACTTGCCGTAACAGGAGAACGCGGTGCGGAGAAGTTTGTACACGAAAGCCTTGTCGCTCTCGACAGCGGTGCCTTTGTCCTGCATCATCTCACTGCGGTAGAGCGGCGGCAACGACCACCGGAACCCTTTTGCAAGAGACTTGAGCGTGTCACAGCACACCGTCAGTGAATATGCAAGGTCATCACACCAATGGATAGACAGATCCTCAAGAATCTTGTCAAGTTCGTCATTGTCCACGAACTCTTCCTCGAATATCCTTATGAACAGTTTGGTGTCCTCCTCCACCGAAGTCTCAGGCGAAGCCATATATTCCTTGAAATAATCTTTGGCAATGATGGAATCATAGACATTTCTTACCAACGCGTCGTATGGTTCCCAAGAAAGCTTGCGGCGTGAGATGATCTTCTGGAAATCAGGATCCTGCTCCAAAAGCGGGGAAACAGAGTTCCTCACAAACTTCAGATTCGGATTTCTCTCCTCCTCCGTCGGGTTGAACTTCTTTCTGGCGTTGTCTATCCTTGTCCGCGCCTCGGCTGTGAGGTACGGAATGATGTCAAGCATAAAGAGATACAGAGATCTGGTGGCTTCGCATGACGCTTCCAGCAGCGCCTCAGCCTCGGGGAGAGTCATGGACGGATTCTCGGCGTAGCTGTAGAGCACCTTGAAAGCCTTTATTCGCAAGATTCGTCTGTTTAGCATAATTCCATTCAAAATTTTATGCAAAGATAACACACAATTTCAGATTTTTCTTAAATTTGTGCGGATAACAAAACATTCAGCGCAAGATGTACAAAGATGACTACGAGCGGCCGAATTACGCTGACCGCAACTCAGAAGACGTTTACTCCAAGCCGGTAAGAGCCGGAAAGAGGACTTATTTCTTCGATGTGAAGACCACGAAAGGCAACAATGACTACTACCTGACGATCACTGAAAGCAAGCGCAGACAGGAAGCCGACGGCAGTTTCTCATTTGACAAGCACAAGATATTCCTCTACAAAGAGGACTTTGACAAATTCCAGGAAGGACTCTCCGAGGTTGTGGCATACATGAAGGAAAACCTTCTGCCGGATGTGCCGGAGCACAACTGCGAACAGCCTCGCGAGGACAAGGGCGGAGAATCGTCCGGCAATTCGTTCAGCGACGTCAACTTTGAAGAGCTTTAGGGTTTTCCTATACTTTTTGACATTTATGGATAAAGTGTCCTTTCCGATTCGGGAAGGACTTTTTTTTGTTTATTATTCGATTAATGCCTAAATTAGAGGGTTGTTTGCAAAACGACACGGACTTATCAGTTTAACACATAAAAACACAACACTGAAATGAGCAAAGAAATGTCAAGACGCTCTTTCCTGAAGACAGGAACAGCCGTGGCCGCCGGACTTGCGGTCGCTCCGAACATCATCATCGCCGGCGAGAAGAAGCCCGCGCAGGATGAGAAAAAGAAGGTAGCGCCCAGCGACAAGCTGAACATCCTCGGTGTCGGCATCGGAGGACGCGGAGCCGCTGACCTTAAAGAAATGGAGACAGAGAACATCATCGGCCTCTGCGATGTCGATTGGAAATATGCCGATCATGTGTTCAAGAAGTACCCTCAGGCCAAAAAGTACAACGACTACCGTGTGATGTTCGACGAGATGCTCGACAAGGCTGACGCCGTGATGATCGCGACCGCCGACCACACCCACGCCATAATCGCCGCCCAGGCGATGGCCGCAGGAAAGCACGTTTATGTCGAGAAACCTCTCACCCTTACGGTCTACGAGGCCAGACTTTTGACAAAACTTGCGGCGAAGCACCGTGTCGCCACCCAGATGGGTAACCAGGGAGCGTCCAGCGCCGGCACAAGAAAGGCGATCGAATGGCTCTGGAACGGTGAGATCGGCGAGGTGCGCAGAGTTGACTGCTTCACCGACCGTCCTATCTGGCCACAGGGACTCGAAAGGCCGGACAAAGTGCAGAAGATTCCTTCAACACTTAACTGGGACGCTTTCATCGGACCTGCCCCTATGCGTCCGTACAACTCGATTTACACTCCATGGAACTTCCGCGGATGGTGGGATTTCGGAACCGGCGCGATGGGCGACATGGCCTGCCACATCATGCACGTTCCATTCAAGGGTCTGAAACTCGGTTACCCTACAAAGGTGGAGGCCAGTTCCACAAATGTCCTGACCGACTGCTGTCCTAGCGCGGAAATGATCCACCTGACATTCCCTGCCCGAGAGAACATGGCCAAGCTCGCCATGCCGGAGGTTGACATCCGTTGGTATGACGGTGGCTTCAAGCCGGAGAGGCCGGAAGGGCTTCCAGCCGGATTCAACCTTAACATCAGCGGAGGATGCAGCATTTTCTACGGAACAAAGGACATCATGATCGCGGGTACCTACGGAAGGGATCCTATCCTCGTCTCCGGCAGGAAGCCTGAGGTGCCTCATATTCTCCGCGAGGTGACACTCTCCCACCAGCAAGACTGGATCCGTGCCTGCAAAGAGGATCCGGATTCAAGAATCCCGGCGGCCTCTGACTTCAGCGAGGCCGGTCCGTTTGTCGAGATGGTTGACCTCGGAGTGGCCGCTGTAAGGCTTCAGGCCCTTAACCAAATCCTCGAATGGGACGGACAAAAGATGGAGTTCACAAACATTCCTGCCGACGCCACGATCAAGATTCTCGAAAAGGATGGTTTCTCTATCCACGACGGACATCCGACTTTCGAGAACAAGTACACGGATCCTATGAACGCGCGCGAGTTCGCCGCCAGCCTGATCAAGCGTCAGTACCACAACGGTTATGAACTTCCTGAAATGCCAGAATAATAAACATTAAAACAATTGAATATGAAGAGAATCGTTTATGCGGCAGCTGCTGTCGCGATGATCATGGCCGCGGTTTCCTGCGGCAACGGCAAAAAGAAGACAACCGCTCCGGCTGAACTCACATGGACCGGAACAGAGACTTTGGAGACCAAAGTGGAGAAAGAGGGAGCTCCTGCCTACATCAGCGTGGAAAAGCCACAGGTTGACCTTGCCTCTGTCCCTCAGGACAAGGATGGCTACTATGTGATCTTTGACGGTGAGACCCTCAACGGATGGCGCGGCTACGGAAAGGACAATGTTCCTTCACGCTGGACAGTAGAGGATGGCTGCATCAAGTTCTCCGGCACCGGCACCGGCGAGGGTCAGACCGGCGAGGGAGGAGACCTGATCTTCGCCCACAAGTTCAAGAACTTCCAGCTTGAGCTCGAATGGAAGATTTCCAAAGGCGGAAACTCCGGTATCCTTTACCTTGCTCAGGAAATCAAGCAGTACAATGCCGACAGCACCACAAAGTGGTCGCCTATCTACATTTCTTCTCCTGAATATCAGGTTCTTGACAATGCGAATCATCCGGATGCCATGCTCGGAATCGACGGCAACCGCCAGTCCGCTTCACTCTACGACATGATTCCTGCCAAGCCACAGAACCAGAATCCTTTCGGCGAGTGGAACACCGCCAAGATCATGGTTTACAAAGGGACCGTCGTTCACGGACAGAACGGCGTGAACGTGGTTGAGTACCATCTGTGGACCCCTCAGTGGACCGACATGCTTCAGGCCTCCAAGTTCTCTCAGGAGAAATGGCCTCTTGCATTCGAACTCCTGAACAACTGCGGCGGCGACAACCATGAAGGCTACATCGGCCTTCAGGACCACGGTGACGACGTCTGGTACCGCAACATCCGCGTAAAGGTTCTGGACTAATGAGAAAGGCTAGTCTAATCCTTATGGCCTCGGCGCTTCTTCTCGGCACCTCGTCTTGTACCGAAAAGAAGACCGAGAGCCCTGTAAAGAAGGAAATCAGCGTACAGCTTTACAGTATCAGAAGCGTCATCGGCAATCCTGAGAAGTACGCCCAGAACCACGAAGAGGCTTTCAAGGCTCTCGCTGAGATGGGTTATACTTCAGTAGAAGCCGCATGCTATTCTGACGGCAAACTCTATGGGGTCGATCCGGAGCAGTACAAGGCTGATCTGGAGGCCGCCGGGCTGAAGTCCCTTTCCACCCACATAGGACATAACCTTAGTGACGAAGAACTTGCGTCAGGTGACTTCACCGAATCAATGAAGTGGTGGGATCAGGCCATAGCCGCGCACAAGGCAGCCGGATGCAAGTATGTCGTCTGCCCGAGCTTCAAGGTTCCAGAGACCTTGGAAGGCCTCAAAACCTACTGTGACTACTTCAACGCCATCGGAGCCAAATGCAAGGAGAACGGGATGCTTTTCGGCTATCACAACCACTCGCATGAGTTCAAAAAGATAGACGATACCGTCATCTATGAATATATGCTTGAGAACACAGACCCTGAGAAGGTATTCTTCGAGATGGATGTGTACTGGACAGTGATGGGCAAGGCATATCCTGTTGAACTTTTCAAAAAATATCCCGGCCGTTTCACGCTTCTCCACATCAAGGACCACAGAGAGCTGGGCGAGAGCGGAATGGTAGGCTTCGATGCCATATTCAAGAATGCCGATGTAGCGGGCATGAAGGATTTTGTGGTTGAACTTGAAGCGTTTACCAATGGAGATTGGAAGGAAAGCATGAAGATGTGCGCAGACTACCTTCTTAATTCTGACTTCGTAAAAGCCAGTTATGCGGAATAACTCCTTTTGAACGTTCGTATTTTCGAGAGTGACTGATAGTTTTCAGTCACTCTTTTTTTTACCCCTACCAGAAAGTATTGCAAGTATTCCGGAGAATCAAAGAAAATATACCATATTTTTACTATATTTGACAAATTTAGGCTAATTGTTAATTGTAATTAATGGTTTCTTAGACATATTCAATTATGGACAAGATTCTGCTTAGAAATATCACTTCGGAGGGTCGGCAGGTGGACATCACAATCGCGGACGGATTGATAACAAGAATCGCTCCGCACTCTGATGAGTACAGGGAAGCCGCCTCGGGGGTCGAGACAGTCGATTGCACAGGCAAGGTGGCTGTTCCTGGATTCATCAATATGCACACACACGCCGCCATGTCCCTGATGAGGGGTGTCGGCGAGGACATGGTTCTTCAGGATTGGCTTGGGCATATCTGGGCCATAGAGTCTAAGCTTGACGCACCGTTCATCTACTGGGGGACAAAGGCTGCCGCGCTTGAGATGATCAAAACGGGGACCACCACATTCAATGATCATTACTGGTTCTCACCTACAGCAAGGATCGCGGCTGCGGAAATGGACATCAGAGCCGCTGTCTCCTACCTTTTCCTCAATCACAACGACCCTGCCGAGGCCGAAAGGGAAAAGGAACAATGCATTGAAATGCACGAGACTGTGCCGGGCTGGAACTCACGGTCGATCTTCACGATCGGCATCCATTCAATTTACTCGGTCAGCGAGGAACTTATCCTTTGGGCCACTGAATATGCCCGCAAGCATAATCTGAAGATCCACATCCATCTGGCTGAGTCTGAACGCGAGGATCTGGACTGCAAGGCCGCTCACGGAGGACTCTCCCCTGTCGAGTATCTTGAGGCTCTAGGAGTGCTTGGACCGGATGTCATCGCCGCGCACACGCTCTGGCTTTCTGACCACGACATCGAGATCTTGGGCAAATATCATGTGAACTGTGTGCACAACATCAACTCCAACACCAAACTGGCCTCAGGCTACAAATTCAAGTGGAAAGAACTTACTGACGCGGGAGCGAACGTCTGCCTCGGTACAGACGGATGCGCATCGTCCAACAATCTGGATATTCTGGAGGCGATGAAGACCACGGCCTTGTTCCAGAAAGCGTGGAGGAAAGATCCTTCAGCTTTGCCGTTACAGACACTTATGGACATGGCAACCATAAACGGAGCCAAGGCGTTCGGACTTAAGACAGGCAAAATCGAGGAAGGATATGAAGCTGACATCCAGATTGTTGACACGGACAACACATTCTTCCTATCCCCCGGCCCGTTTCTGGCGAACTTCATCTACTCGGCGCACAGCGACTGCATTTCCTCGCTCATCGCCGGCGGAAAGTTCGTGATGCGCGACAGAAATGTGTTCGGAGAGAAGATGATTCTCAAGGGGGCTCGTACTGTCCTGAACGAAATCGAATACAGACAATAACAGCATGTGCGGAATCTCCGCCCGATGCAATAATCAATGAATATAAAATATGGATCCAAGAGCAGAAAGAATCTACGGAGCCGCTGAATATCTCAAACAGCAGCTTGGCGGCCTCAAGCCAGAGGTCGGCATCGTGCTTGGCAGCGGTCTTGGAAAACTGGCGGACAGCATAAGCGATCCGCTGACAATACCTTACAAGACTATACCTGGATTTCCGGTCTCCACGGCCATCGGCCACAAAGGCAATTTCATCGTCGGAAAGCTTGGCGGCAAGACCGTCATAGCAATGCAGGGTCGCATCCACTACTACGAGGGCTACCCGATGGAACTTGTCACGCTTCCTATACGTGTGATGAAGGTCATCGGAATCAAGTACCTGTTCGTGTCAAATGCTGCGGGCGGTGTCAATTATGAATTCAAGGTCGGCGACCTGATGATCATCACAGACCACATCAACCAGCTGCCTAACCCGCTTATCGGTCCGAACCTTGACGATTTCGGGCCTCGGTTCCCGGACATGACAAGGCCTTACGACCTTGGATTGATAGCCAAGGCTGAGAGGATCGCAGGAGAATTGGGCATAAAACTCCACAAGGGAGTCTATTACGGAGGAACCGGTCCTACATACGAGACACCGGCCGAGTACAAGTACATCCGCACGATAGGTGGAGACGCCACGGGGATGTCAACAATTCCGGAGGTCATCGTCGCCAGGCACTCGAATATTCCCGTGTTCGGAGTCTCAGTGATCACCAACGAGGCACACGATGACTACGCCCCTGACTATGTGAATGACGGAGATGATGTGGTGAAGGCCGCTGACGCCGCCGCTGACAGGATGTGCGCGCTGTTCACCAAGATGATAGAATCGCTGTAATATTCATTGGAAATGAAATACGCCTACATTCTTTATTTTGTGTTTGCGGTTTTCATTATCGGATTCGGCTCCGCGCTTATGATAAACGGAGTTCCGTTTTCATGGAAGATGGGCTGCATTCTGCTGATCGGAGTATATTTCCTCTACCGCGGGATCGCGACGTGTGTCAACCAGAAACGCCGCCGCGAGCGTGAGGAAATCGACAATGGTAATGACCCGGCAAACGCTTGATTCGGGCTCATTCATTCATAGGTCGCTTCGACGGGCTCAGCGACCGAAGCCAAGTGGTCGCTGAGCCCGTCGAAGCGACTAAAATATCAAACAACAATATTGATAATATGGATTTAGGACTGTTCAGAGTGGCCGCCGCCGTACCAAGGGTAAAGGTGGCTGATGTTGAATACAACGCGGAATCAATCTGCAGGCTGACAGGCAAGGCCGAGGAAGAGGGCGCTTCTCTTGTCGTGTTTCCGGAGCTTTCCATAACCGGTTACACCTGTCTGGACCTGTTTGGTCAGAACCTCCTGCTGACAAAGTCTGAAGAGGCTGTCGGTAAGATAATGAACTTCACGAGAGGCAAGCACATAACCGTGGTTGTAGGAGCACCTGTCCGATTCAGAGGCCGGCTGTACAACTGTGCGATAGTGCTGAGAAACGGGGGCATCAAAGGCATTGTGCCAAAAATCTACCTTCCGACCTACGCAGAATTCGACGAGGGACGCTGGTTCGCCTCAGGGTCGGACTTCCTCGGATCAGACAATTCGGCCACCGGACGTTTCGTTGACGATGGCAAGGACTATTACCGTGACGGATTCGACTCTATCATCAAGTACTGCGGGCACAGATGCAACATCTCCCCCAACCTGCTTTTCACGGTCGGGAACGCCACGTTCGGAATCGAGATCTGTGAGGATTTCTGGACTCCGATTCCACCGTCCTCGTTCCTCGCCCCTTCCGGAGCGCAAGTAATCGTGAACATCTCGGCTTCCAACGAGGTGATGACCAAGCATCAACAGCGAAAGGAACTCATTTCCAATCAGTCCGGACGAACGGTGTCAGGCTACATCTATTGTTCTGCCGGTTATGGAGAATCTTCAATGGACACAGTCTATGGCGGATCATCCATCATCTGCGAGAACGGACACGTGCTGGCTGAGAATGAAAGATTCCAACTGCACGACACGATGATATTCGCTGATCTTGACATCGAGAAACTCAACGTCCTGAGGCAGAAGAAGAATTCCTTCCGGGGAATGACTCCTGACGGAACCTCCGCCTGTGAATATTCAGGATTATATTCATGCTACGACCTTGGTCCGGCCGCGCCGACGGATTTTGACAAAAAGTTCTACCGCTATGTGGAGCCGCATCCGTTCCTGCCGGAGGGTGATCCGGCAGAGATTGCCGAGCGTTCCAAGGAGATTCTTCAGATCCAGACGACCGGGCTCATCGCGCGTCTGGAACATATAGGCTGCAAGAAGGCGGTTTTGGGAATATCCGGCGGCCTTGACAGCACACTGGCACTTCTTGTGACGGTGATGGCGTTTGACAAACTGAGCATACCAAGGAAGAATATCATCGGAATCACGATGCCAGGACTCGGAACAACGCACCGGACAAAGTCCAACGCTGTGGATCTGATGGAGGTTCTTGGCGTGACGACGCGTGAGATTTCCGTTGTGGCAGCGGTGGAGCAGCATTTCAGAGATATCGGCCATGACCCTAAAGTGATGGATTCCACCTACGAGAACGCCCAGGCCCGCGAAAGGACTCAGATTCTTATGGACATCGCCAATCAGGAGAACGGAATCGTGATCGGTACCGGAGACCTGTCGGAACTGGCCCTCGGATGGTGCACCTACAATGGTGACCATATGTCAATGTACGCCGTCAACGCCTCCGTGCCGAAGACTCTGATCAAGTATCTGGTGCGCTGGGCGGCCAGAAATGTGTTCACGGATTCAGCGACTGATGGCGGAAGATCCGCCTCCGAGATCCTGATCGACATCGCCGACACTCCTATCAGTCCAGAGCTTACGCCTGCTGACTCAAAGGGACAGATCAAGCAGAAGACAGAGGATCTGATCGGCCCGTACGAGCTGCACGATTTCTTCATCTACAACTTCATCAGGTACGGTTACTCCCCGGTGAAGATTTTCCATCTGGCATGCCGCGCGTTCGGAGAAGCCGAGAACGGAGCGGAGGTCCACTGTGGGAAGAGCGAAGAGAATCATCCGGATGTGACCTTCGACAAGGCTACGATCCTGAAATGGTTGAAGAAATTCTACTGGCGCTTCTTCAGCCAACAGTTCAAGCGTTCGTGCATGCCTGACGGCCCGAAGATCAGTCTCGTCAGCTTCTCCCCTCGCGGTGATTGGCGTATGCCTTCAGACGCTCAAGTCCAACTCTGGATTTCCGAGCTTGACAAGATCTCCGTGTGAGAAGTACAACTTTGTCAGTGACATCGGTAAAAATTCATTTTCATTTTTGTACATTTGTGATTCTATGCCATAGACAGTGATAGACTGGTGGCTTGGAATGAAATGCAAAATGTACAAGATATGAACGAGTTGCTATCCAAGTTCCGGAAATGCGGAATAGCCTTGACCGCTGTGTTTCTGCTGACGCAGATGACGGCCGCCGCACAAGGGACCCTGCTTACCGGAAAGGTGACGGACACGGACGGGACTCCGGTGATCGGAGCCGGAATCATTTCGATGCAGAAAAAAGCCTCCGGAACGACCAGCGATCTGGACGGCAAGTTCAGTTTCAAGGTTCCCGCAGGGACAGAATCCGTGCTGTTCTCCTCGGTCGGAATGAAAGACGTTGTCTATAAGATAGTTCCGGGCAAGACCGAGAACATCACGATCGTGATGGAGTGGGAAAGCACGCAGCTGGATCAGGTTGTCGTGACCGGATACGCACAGACCACGGTCAAAAGGATAACCGGCTCCGTGGCTGTCATCAGTTCGGACAAGTTCGAGGCCAAGGCCATCTCATCTGTCGATGCGCTGATGCAGGGTGAGGTCGCAGGTGTTGCGGTCTCGGCGACTTCCGGCCAGCCGGGAACCCAATCCAGAATCCGGATCAGAGGAGCGAACAACCTCTCGGGGACCAGCCAGCCACTCTGGGTGGTGGACGGAGTGCCTATGCAGAGTGACTCCCCGAGTCTCAGCTCCGAGCAACTTGCCACCGGAGGCTTCGATGACATATTCGTGAACGGCATCGGCAACATCAACCCCAACGACATCGAGAGCATCACCATCCTGAAGGACGCGGCCGCGGCGGCAATCTACGGATCCAGGGCTGCGAACGGTGTCATCGTCGTGACCACGAAGAAGGGAGAGGCCGGGAAGATGAGGATCAACTACAACAACACGTTCACGATGTCGATAAAGCCGCAGAGGACATTGAACCTGATGAACTCCGCCGAGAAACTGGCCTGGGAGGATGAACTTTGGAATGAGTTCTCCGCTGACAAGTACGAGGAATCGCTGACCGACAACACGATAGTCTATCCGGTGGTCGGAATAGTCGGACAGATCAGAGCCGGACTCGGGGACTTCGCAAAGTACAAAGGTGACACCGCCGCACAAGATGCCTGCATAGCGTCATTAAGAGAGAACGACACAAACTGGTACAACCTTCTGTTCCGGAACGCTTTCTCGCAGGGGCACCACCTGTCCCTCAGCGGAGGCTCTGAGAAGAACACCTACTACGTCGCACTCGGTGTCAATGACGAGGACGGAATGCTGATCCACAACAGCTACAGAAGGTACAACGTCAACTCCAAGATGACCCTAAAGCCTGTGGACTGGGTCAGGATAGACATAGGCATGGAGGCCGCCAGACAGGAATCCCGGATGCCGTACTCCAGCGTCGATCCGTTCCGCTACGCCTACTTCTCCAATCCGTACGAGAAAGCGTACAACGAGGACGGCTCATACGCGGCCGACAACACTTGGTTCACACTCGGCTACTACAACGGCCGTGGAGTCGAGCAAGTCATGCCGAAAAACGGGTTCAGCCTCCTCCGCGAACTGGACTCCAACTACAGCTCCACAAAGAACACAAACGGAACTTTCAGGGCACAGGTCGATTTCAAGATCGCGGAGCCGCTGCATTTCGTGGGGCTGGCCTCATATTCATTCGCGAACAACTCCACCGACAAGATCGTGGACAAGGACACCTACACCGCCTTCCGTGACAGGCTCGGAAGCGACGACCGCTCGCAGACCAACCTCTATGGAAGCATATCCCAGAACAGGACCAACAGAAACAGCTATGTTGTACGTGGACATTTCGCATTCAACAAAACCTTCTTGGAGCGGCACACGGTCAACATATTGGCCGGAGCGGAATTGAGAGGGTCGGACGCCAACACCATATTCACAAAGCGCTACAACTACGATCCTAAGACCGGAACCACCTCGCTGCCAAGCATCAGCGGTCCACAGGACGAATGGTTGAGGGAAGTCGAGAAGCTGAACGGGGAATATTTCAGCAAGACCCGCTACGCTTCGTTCTACGCCTCGGCCGACTACTACCTCGGGAAGACGATCGTGCTCAATGCCTCGTTCAGGACCGACGGGAGCTCCAACTTCGGAAGCAACCGGCAGTTCAACCCGACATGGAGCGCCGGCGCGGCATGGCATATTGGCGAGGAGAACTGGATGAAGAATATCCCTGTGGTCTCCCACGCCACACTGCGCGCCGCCTACGGTTTCACGGGCGACGTGAACACCAGCACCTCGCACCTCCTTGTGATGCAGTACCTTCAGCAGCAGTACCGCTACTTCGGGGACGAGACCTTCAACCTCGGCACCATCCCGTCTGCCCCGAACCCTGATCTCGGTTGGGAAAAGACCCGTGACGCGAAAGTTGGGCTGGACTTCGGCCTCTGGAAAGACAGGCTGACGGTGAACACTGAATATTACTACCGCCTCAGCACGGATGTGGTCACCTCCTCACCTGTCCAGAGCACGACCGGATTCACCTACGTCTATTTCAACGCGGCCGACATAATGAACAACGGAGTGGAGGTCACGGTGAATGGCAAACTTATCCAAAAGAAGGACTGGACTGTCAGCGCCGCCGTCAACTTCGCCTACAACTACAACAAGGTTCTGAAATACAACCCAGTCTCCACAAGCGGCATCACGTCCAAGGACCGTTATGTGGAAGGCTACCCTACCGGAGCGATATTCAGCGGAAAATATTCAGGTATAGCGTCTGACACCGGTCTCTACCAGTTCAAGCTGCGCCCGGACGCACAGATAGCGACGGCCACCGACCTCAACAAGCCGGACAACTACCGTTACTACCTCGGCACGACGATCGCCCCCTACACCGGCGGGTTCAACCTCTCCGCCTCGTGGAAGCAATTGAAACTGAGTGTCAGCGGAATGTTCTCGCTCGGATCCAAGACCTACGAGAAGATGCGCTACCCGGCCAGCTACAGCAACACATCCCACAGCGGAGTCAGCACCGAGACCGTCCAGTCGCAGTTCAGCGACCTGTACGGCAACCATCTCAACGTGGAGAAGGACAGGACGAACAGATGGACCGTCGGCCACACGACCGGAGTGAAATACCCGCGCATCTACGACTACTACGACGCCAAGTACAACTTCTCGTCCTACAATCCGATGGATGCCAGCATCATTGACGCGGTCTATCTGAAGAACAACTCCTACGTCCGCATCAAGTCGGTAATCCTTACCTACTCGCTGCCTTCCGCGGCCGTGAAAAAGCTGAGGATGAGAGGCTTGAGTTTCAATGTCTCGATGAACAACTTCTTTACGTTCACAGGGTACGACGGATTGGACCCTGAAATCCCGGGAGCGACCTACCCGACCACCAGAAGCGTGTCCGGAGGCATCAATGTAGAATTCTAAATGATTTGAAATGAGCAATATGGAAATATACAAGAATATATTCAAGTGTGCCGCCGCTATCGCGCTTGCCATGAGTGCCGCCGGCTGCAAAGGCTATCTAAGCGTCCAGCCGCAGGGAGAGGTCATTCCGGAGACAGACGAAGAGTTCACCGCCATCATACACAATCACCTGCGCGACATAGAAGGAGGAGGCGATGAATATGTCATCGGGAATATGGACGCTCTGAAATTCCTTGAGGGCTGCGCCGACAATCTTGACGCAAACATCCGCACGAGCGCCAACCTGACATTCTTCGCCGGAGAGGAGATTGACAGCCGCCAGAGAGTCTATGAGGAGAGTTGGAAAGTTGTCCGTGACTGCAACATCGTGATTGAAAACATGAAAGACCGGACCTCAGACATCGCGCGCGGTGCCCTTTCGGCGGCATATTCAATGAAAGGAATTGTCTATTACAACCTGCTGCGGGAGTTCTGCCAGCCTTGGTCGGACTCCAAGGCCGGAGAACTGCCGGGCATTCCGATCGTGGACAGGTTCAACATCAACGACAAGCCTACGCGCGGAACGATCCGCCAGACCTACGACTACACGAAGGCCCAGTTCGAAGCCGCGCTCGCCTTGAACCCGACAGACCCCAAGTACATATTCACGGAATGGATCATCAAGGCCTACGAGGCGAAGCTTGAGTTCTGGTGCCAGAACTGGGACAGCGTCGTCTCGCTCTGCGAGGACATCATCACCCGCAGCGGAATATACCTGACCCCGATTTCTGAATATGCCGACATGATCAACGCACAATATGACGCGAAGGGGGAGGTGCTTGTCCGCTCGCACATCAACAATTCCAGCGAACTTGACTGGTACTTCAGCTACACGAAAAGCTATCTCGCCTCCAGACCCGCAAGCGCCAGACTCATCAGGTTGTTCGGCGGGAAGCCCGAGGATGATGTCCGCTATGCGGCCAGTTTCAACAGCAAAAGGATGAACGTCAAGACTCCGGAATGCAAGGTGCGCCTATCCGAGATCGTGCTGATGCTCTCCGAGGCATATTACCACAAAGGTGACAACGCTTCCGCCATCAAATGGCTGAACGATCTGCGCAGGAACAGAATCAAGAACGTCACCGACCTGACAATGGCCACACTTCCGGAAGTACGGGACGGGGAAAGAATCATCGTGGATTGCCAAGGCAAGGCCGTCACTCCCCTGCTTCAGGCCATTTTCGATGAAAGGCGCAAGGAACTTTACATGGAGGGAGACCGATGGTATGAACTCAAGCGCAACGGTTGTCCGGAATGGTGGGTAATCAGCAACGGCCTGAAATACACCACAAAAGAGTACCTCTACACCTCACCGATCTCGAAATCAGACGTGGATCTGAACCCAAGTCTGGAGCAGAATCCCGGGTATGTCTATTAGTCAAACTTACATTTTTTAAGTAAAATGAGAACAAAAAGGAATATAATTGCTATATTAGTCGCTGTTTTTGTCGGCACAACCCTTTGTGGATGCTCCTACAACGAACTTCCGCCAAAGACTTCAGATGCTTCAAAAAGTTACATCAAACCGAAAGGGGAAATCCCTACAGCCGCTGAAAGGGAGGAAGTGAAGGCCATAAAAGCAGAGTACGAGGCCGCCGTCAAAGCGAATGCCAACGAGTAAAGTTAACATTTGTAAGCGGAAAGACTGCAATACGGCAAAAACCTGTAGTGTATTATTATAGTTGTTTTAAATATTTCATGCAGTATGTTTAGAAGATTTCTGACATTTGTTGCGGCGGCCGCAGCGGCCGTGACAATCTCATCCTGCGAGAAGGATGACAAACCGACGGTTGAGTTCGAGAAGAGCCTCTACACTGTCTACGCCAAGCGAAGCGTGGATGTCAATGTTGTCATCAGCGAACCTGCGACAGAGAATGTCACCGTGCAGATCACAACAGCCGGAGCGACGGCGGGAACCGATTTCGAGATAACCGGCAATCCAGTGACAATCAAGGCCGGAGAGACCACCGGAACGTTCAGCGTTAAGAACCTGAACCTTACTGACGACAAGCCTCTCAACCTTGGCATCGAGTGCCCGTCTGGCTACAGCCTCGGAACCAAATTCGTGACTATTGTCACCCCTGATCCAGAGGAGACGCTTGTATATTCATTCCTGACGACCAAGGCCGACGTCCTCGGTTCCTACGTCGCCAACATCAAGGTGACCGGTGTCACTTCAGGAGACAAGCTCTCTCTTGGCGAGGATGTAATCATACCACTCAGGATCACCGGAGACGCCGCCCAATACGTCGTCTTTGATTCTGAGACAAAAGCCGTTGACAAAACACCTGGACCTCACGCTGTCCTCAAGGCCGGCAAATCCACGGCCACGTTCAAGTTCTCTCTCAAAGATGGCTTCAAGGACGGAGACAAGATAGGCGTGACCGTTGACACTGACGAGGCTGTAAGGTTCATCCCTGGGGACAACGAAAGCGCGGAGTACACGCTCTATTCCGTAAAAGTTCCTGATGCGATTCTGGGCACATGGAAGTTCAGCAAGGTGTTCGCAAAGGATGAAGTGGACTATTTCTTTGAAGAAATGGAAGACGATCCAGGGCTTCTTCCGTTGAAGAACGAAGGGTTCACCCTTACCTTTTCCAAGGATGATTCGGGTGTGGTGACCGTAACGCCAAACGACGAAGGCGATTTCGCCAACTATTTCAGAGAGGCGACAGTAACCCCGACCGAGCCAATGAACCTGATAGCGAAAGGTACAATAATAGGCAAGAACACAGCCACGGAAAGCAATATGTTCATGGAGGCCGATGAAGAGGACAGTTATGGAACGCATACAAACATGTACTACAAACTCTCAGCGGCCAACCGGGCGTTCAGCAAGGACAAAGAAGTTATAGGTGAGTCCGTAATCGTGTTCACCATACTCGATGGCAAACTTGTCACAGAGTTCCGCGACTACGACAAGCCACCATTCGGAGAGAATTGGTGGGATGACAGCGCTTTCAGTTCGGAAATGTTCGGCTTCGCGTCCCTCTTTGTCAAGCAGTAACAGACAATGAATATCCCAGAGGTTATAAGATCCGGGAGAACAAAAAGGCTGGCTCCGTCAATGGGCCAGCCATATTATTTCACCGCGAACCACCTACGTTCATATCCGATCAGTTACCCGGCAGTTTACTCTGCCATGCGGTTGATTACTCATCACATCGGGGGCAATAATAGCCTATTCACACCCGAAGAGAAGATTGAAGAACATATCGGAGGCATATCTCTAGTTTTTGCACCCCATAAAGATGTCCACAAAAGGATTCGGACACACCTGTCTGTCAAACAATTACAAAGAGAGATTGTCCACATCCAAGCATTGGGCGAATCACCGTTTCTGCATAATTTTGCAAGACGATTCCATGAGCCAAGGGGCAGCTGTCCATAGACAGAGCCTCTGGACAACGAATGGAAGTCTGTCATATTCAAAAAAAAGATTGTGCTATGAGGAAAGTTTTGAAGTGGACATTGATTGTCATCGCGGCTGTATATTCATTGATTGTGCTTGCCGGACCGACGGTGGTGCTGAAATTGTTGTGTGACAAACACGTCACTTACAGGAGAGTGTACACTGCTGAGGAAGCGGGACTTCCGGATCCTGACACACTTTGGCTCAGGACTGAGGACGGATTCAGGGTCCACACGCTTGAGGTCAGGCCTGAAGGAGCGCCCAAAGGAGCTGTCATTTGTCTTTCAGGGATAGAGAATCCATCCGTCACTGCATTCTATGGCCACGCCAGGGAATTTCGTGACCTTGGACTTGTCACGTTGATGCCGGATGTGCGCGGCCACGGCGACAGCGATGGTGACAGAATCTGCCTGGCCTACCACGAGACAGCGGATGTCAAGGCAGTCACTGAATATATCAAAAAGACTTATAATGACATTCCAGTCATAGTGATGGGCCTCTCGATGGGCGGAGCGATCGCGATCAGATCCATCGGGGAGAATGAGGACATCGACGCGCTCGTCTCTTTGTCGGCATTTTCATCGCTTCAGGATTTCATAGGCTGGCATCTCGGAAGACTCATCACACCGGTGCTGGCGTATCCGGCCAGGCTGTCCACCGCCATCTACGCCGGGATCAAATTCGACTGCAACGGGTTCAAGGACACGCCATTGGAAGCCATTGGCCGATTGAACGGCCGCCCGGCCCTGATGATGCAAAGCCGCAAGGACTCACAGGTTCCATACCTATGCTTCAAGAAATTGACAAAAAGGGCCGGCACAGCGACCTCTGACCTGCGCACCTACGTGGTAGATGGTGATGAGCACTTCATCACCGGCTCGTTCGGGATACCCGAGGATGACAAGGAGTACAACAAGACGCTGATTGAGTTCATCAAGTCAGTCATAAATGAGAATAACCAGGCTGAGTCAAAAGAATTTTGATTTTCGCTGGAAAGTGTATAAATTGCGTTGATAATCAAGGCCACCGAATTGTGATAAGATGGCGCGGTCTTTATTTGAAGGAAACTGATAGATTCCGGATTCGTAACCCATCTATATTCAGTGACAGCGACCAAAAGTGAAAGTCGCCGCCGTCGAGCAATCTAGAGTATCGGGAGGAGCCCTCTCATCAACTGAAAATCTGACAGGATATTTTGTAATAAAAGAGATGACTCCTCCCGAAGCTCTTTCAAGCCATGCGCCCGGATGTTTGATAAATGAATATTTATGGTTACATTTCCTGACTTTGACAATGATTCACCCTCGCGTGCGCGCGTCATGCGCGAGGGTTT
>ERZ808277.145-NODE-145-length-33405-cov-7.568246_pt1 | contig 33405 bp, 66 predicted proteins | sample MGYA00521240_ERZ808277 | MGnify/ENA primary metagenome ERZ808277 (study PRJEB31516, sample SAMN03275599) | gut metagenome | biome: mammalia-associated habitat; material: feces | host: Papio cynocephalus | place: Kenya | collected 2012-07-17 ... | reverse complement strand
TCCGACCACTAACTCATGACTAAAGTCACGAGTGTGCGTAGTCGTTTTTAATCAAGTGCTTTAAGAACTACATCTGTATAATCCATTTAACTCCTCCAATAACATAGTTATTCTTATAAAACCATTGTTTTGTTTAACAAAGTTTTTCATATCGCTTCCAAACCTTTTTCGGCGCATATCTCGCACTGCCTACTCCACAAACAACATTGTCTTCACACCAGTCACTGATATTCCAACCCTCTCGCTCAGCATATTTATCAAAGCTTGCAAAAGAATAACCTCTTTTGGTTTCAAATAAATTGTCTACATCTGACGAATTGATATATCTGATTTGATTATCGGGACAAACCACAAGGGATTTACAAGAACGTCTCTTAATAACAAAATGTCCAAACTTGTAAATGCCCCAAAAAGATGCCATAATCCACATTATTGGCACTGCGAAAAAATATGTCCATTCTTCTTTCCCATCGTCAAATACTGCCAAAGCATAAACAGAAGATGCGCTCATAATGATAATTCCTACTAACAGTCCCCACCAAAACATATACATTTTTCTACTCCTCTATATTAAAAGTTTCTTGCGCCCAACGCATTTTATCTTTACAATCGTTCAGTGCTTCTTCCGGCGTATTACCTCGTCCGTAAAGCGAAGCATTTAAATTATCATAAGCAATTACAAACAACTCACAGGTATACTGATATTCCTTGCCTCGATAAAAGCGTAAAGCTTTTGCCGTAGGCTGTTCAATAATATATTTTTCATCCTGATCGCTCCATGGATTAGCTAATACAAAAGCCCAGTCTTTTAGAAGTTCTTTATCTGTTTCCAAATCAATATTCTCTACAAAACCGCTGCAAATATAAGTTCCCAAAAAGTCTATATTATTTCACCTCTGAACCAAACTCAAATTTTACTTGCTTTTTACAATTTTAATTTCTCTGCCGAGAAGCTTACAAACTTCCTCAAGCGTCATTTCTTCTGCACGTTCATAAACGCGTTCACCGAACTTATAATAAAAAGCATCGAACTGACAATCTTTTGGCATTGTAGGCCGACGGACTGCTATAATGTCAAAATTTGCGTCGCCGCATTGAATATCCGTCAAATCCTCACCAACATCTTCAAGTTTACTATAACCATCGGGAGAAATCAAAGTGCCTGTTTCAAGACAAACAATTTCAACTTTTCCATTTCTTCTTTTGACAACGTCGCCGCTTTTCAAATCTGCCTTAGTAAATTCTTTGTTCAAAAAATCACCCCATTCAAGAATCGTGTAATTATTTTCATCAAGCCATGAAATATCGGCATACTCGCCATTATTAAAATCATAGCAAGTTTCGCTACCATAGACATATTTAATACTGGAAATATAGCTCGCACCACTTTTCCAGCGTCTACCAATGCTGTCAAGAAAATTGCAAAAATCCCTTGCTTCTTTTTCTGTTTTACAGTGCATCACATATTTACCTTTATAATCATCAATATTAAATTTCATTTTTACCTCTCAAATTGTCAATAAAACTTAGTTTTTATCGGCGAAATCTGCCCAATTAAGAATTGTATAACCCTGTTTAATATAGTAAGAAACTTAATCTTCCATACCTACATTAAAATCATAACAAGTCTCATCATCTTCCCACCACACAGGTTGAAGATAACTATTGCTGCCGTGTTCCCGCCACACAGGTTCAAGATAACTATCACCGCATTGCCACGTTAACCCCAAATTATCAAGGACTCTTAGAAAATCTACAGCTTCTTCCATGGTTTTACATCTCATTACATACTTGCCTTTGTAATCATTGATATTAAACTTCATCGCTCTTTCTTCTCTCTGCTAAAAAATCTTTTACCCATTGTGGTGGGTCGCCAATACCACAGACATCTCTTTCGAGTTTGCGAGGGTAGTTTGCAAGATATTGTTCAAATTCATCTTTGCTTACACGTTTTTCAATTTGCTCTGCCGTATAAAAGAATTCTTGCTTCTCCATATTATTTCCCTTCTTATACTTTAAGTGATTCTTACAATCTGCTCATACAGCATAATGTAGTCGCCCATTATTTGTTCATTATTATGATAGTGGCCGAAAAACCACTTAGAAAACTTAACCTTTTCCGCCACAGTATTAAAATACGAAGTCAGCTTGTCCGGCTTGTACGCACCGTGCGAGAACAGCGAAACAATCTGCTGTGGACAACAATGCGTGATTATGAAATCGACCTCATTGCCGTTCCTGTCGAGGGTGTCAAGCCCGAACTGCATTTCTTCTTCCGTCGGAAGTTCCTGTTCCCACCACGAGATATGGTTAATTCGCAGCATTTTCCCGCGTTTTGTACACTTGTTATAGTCTTCAATGAGTTCTCTTTTGGATTTATAATCTTTCAAATCCAAAATTCCATCGTCTATATCGTGACTGCTCGCTCCGCCGAAAGCAAATATCTTCTTTCCACAGAGGTCAAACACATAGCCGCGCATTAGATGATAAATGTTTTCGCGAATCTTATGAGCTTTGCCGCCGTGAAAATCAACGATTTCAAATTCATCGCCGTACAGCCGGTCAAAATTTTCGTGGTTTCCGTCAACAAAAAGAATCGTGAAGCTCTTCTCTTCGAGCCACTTGAGCCAATAGCGTTCTGTTTTATCATCGTGCCAAATGCCGAAGTCACCGCAAACGATTACGAAGTCATCTCTCGTCATTTCTTTTTGCTCCGGGAAACAGGTCATGGAAAACCTACTCCAATCTGCGTGGCAATCGCCTGTTGCATAAATCATTTAAGTGTCCTCGCTCTCTTGATTCATAAATGGACTAACTACTTCATCAAATTTTGCTTCATCAAAATAATAATCTACAGTTCCGTCTTTGTTATGTAATGTGGTTAGCAGCATCTGAGATGTGATTTCTTTGGCAGGCATATGTTCTACAGCCAAAATGCTGCCATTTTTAAATCTGATTATTCGTTCTTTATCCTTTTGTTTGGAATCACAACAAACAATAGAAGATTTCGGATACAAAAGACATCTCATTACTGCTATTAAAAATCTAAAATCAAATTTTGACACGATTCTTTATCTCCATATATAAAACCACTCTTTTATCGTTACTTTTTAGAAAGTATTCCTCGTACAATTCTCATTGCAATACCGTTAGCAAATTTTCCAAAGTCCGCACCGACCTGTTCGACAACATCGGGTTCTTCTTTAACGCAGTCGTAGTAAACTGCTTTGCCGATATTTTTTGCGATAGTTGACATATCGTGTTCGTTCCAGCTTTCAGGAATAATACCTTCATCAACCATTTTATGTACCAGCTTAGTGACTCTGGCTTCCGTGACCACAGTTTCAGTCAAATCCTGTAATCTCGCACGTTCTTCCATTTTCTCATAGTTGGTAGCCTTGGGTTTGCCTGAAGACTTTCTTTCCTGAAACTTTTCTCCAACAATTTTTGTGTAAAAAGGAAGCCTTGTGTTCGGGTCATTGATTCTAGTCATATTCTTTACAACAACACCTTCGCCGTGCTCGCCGCCCAAATCGGTTCTCCCGACAAACTGCCTGATGTGTTCCCATGACTGGAATTCACCGGCATAAAAAAACAGGGACATAAGTCAAGCCGAGGCGAGCAACAATATCCTTTACTTCATCTTGCTTGAGATACTGTTCAGTTTCAGTGTCGTATACGTCATAGAAATATGCGTTTTGATACTTGTCCTGAGGATACACAATTGTATGAGAAACCAACCATTCACCGAAAAGCACCAGATTCGTACCAAGCACCTCTTTAACAAGGTCTTTGTCTAATTTCTGCGCCCACTGCCAAGCACCGCGCAAATCATTGGAAAAACTAAGCGGATTTTTACGGCTAAACGCTGCAACAGAATTATTCTCAGCGTCGTATCTGATAGAAAAATTCGCGCCGTCGATTTTTTCCTGAACTACAATGTAATCACCCTTCTGAAAGCCATCAGCAAAACTTTCTTTTAGGCGTTCTATATCCATAAATTTCTTTTGTTTCATATGATATTTTCCTTTCGTTTAAATTGTCAAAATCGCCGATATCTGTATCGTTCTACTGTCTCTTGGTCAACATAGTAAGCATAACGAAGTCCATTGGGCTTGCAAACGATTATGTATATACCCTCATTAGTAAAAAAATCTTCTGTAAAATACGCAATATCTCCAAGAATCCATTTATCGTTATCAGACCGTTTTCCTTTAAAAAGAAGCTCTCTCATATTATTTTCCCTTCACTTCTCGAACCAAATTAAATCCTGCCATTACAAAGCACCCAATTGAAAAACCAAGATTATATAACAGTTCTTTAGGCATTATTCTCGCTAAAACAATACCTAATATGACACCCATGAATATCGTGACATAGCCAATAATTTCAAAATCTTTTTTCATTTAGTTCCTCTTAAACAACATCTTTTTATGTGTTGGAATATCAATTTTTACGCCGAAATCCTTTTCCCATTTATCTCGAAGGTACTTGATAGAAAAATCTTCTTCATACTCAACAGAATAACAACCGTGATAAATGATAAACTGTCCTGCAACGTTGTCAAATATTCGCATGTATTCGCATAAGAAACGTTCAAAGTAAAAATCCAACTTCCAGAGATATGTTTCTCTAACCTCTCTGTCCCAATTTTTATCGTAGAAATATTTTAACAAAAACTCAATATACAAATTAATATCGTACTCTCCAAAACCGGAATATAGTAAGTGTTCTTTGAATCTATCGTTATTGTGTATTTTTGATCTAATATCAGCGACGGGTTTGGGATCCAGATTATTCATGTCACGAATCGCAATAAAGGCAGGTGCTAATTTTCGCACTTCAAAAAGAAAATTCATATATTCAACATAAGTTTTGTAAGTCAATATTTCATGCAACACAGAATTTAGAAGCAAAATTGCATCATATGGAGGAAATGTTCCTCTTACTTCATTGAGAGATTTACAAAGACAAACTCGCTCATTACCGCCGTACTTTTCCTTGGCGATTTTTAGCATTTCTTCGTTTTCCTCGACCCCGATATAAATAAATCTTCCGGGATACATACTATCAATAAATTCAAAAATTCCTGCGTCGGCACAACCGAAGTCAATTATGTACTTGATATTATCAGGGATATGATTTATCCACCAACATTTGTCATAATAAGTTTTTCTCATGCCAGAAATATAAGTATCGTAATCTTTAATTTCCATTTTGTCTCCTTTTACTGCCATCTTACCAGATATCCTATTTGCTTTTTCTTCCAAAACTGCCACCATTTTTTACTTTCATAAAACACCTGATGAACTTTGGCGGGGTAATTGCGATACCAATCCCCAACGCACACAGGGTTGGCATCCTTGATAAAAATTGTATCTCCGGGGCTAAGTGGCGTGGCTCTTGAGAGTGTATTGGGATAATCGCTTGCTTTAATTTCAAGTTTATATATATCCATCTATATCCTTTACATCGATAAACCTCGAAGGAAACTCCTTATCAAACAATTCATGACACTCTTTGCAATTTAAAAGTTGATTTATATACCATTCGTATAATGGATAAGCATCATATCTATTCTTAGCCGAATATTCTTTCATTACTGTTCGCACTGCTTCTAATAATTGTTTATATTTTGGGAGCTGCTTAATTTCTTCAACTTTGTCATATTTATAATCCATAATTACTTATTTGTTTCCTTTAATCAAACAATTATTTTGTCGCAGTTTCCTTGCTTTCTTCTCTCAAAACCGCAAGTTCTTCAAGCCACCTTGCGATTTGATAGAACTGGTCTCCGAGTCCTTCATAATTTTCCTCTATGCGGTCGCAACAGTATTCTATAGCCGCGTTCAATTTATCGCTTTCGCGCTTTTTGATTTTTGCTTTATGGCGGTCGATAAGCTCTATCACGCTGCCCTTTAAATCATCCATACATTGAGATGTGGCATCGTCAAATGAACACTCGGAACATTTTTTGTTATACCAATCATTGTGGAGGCAACCTTGAAGTGCTTCTATGATTTCCTCATCTGTCATTCTTCGTCGCCTCCAGACTTTTTCAATTCTTGTTTCTGCTTTCGTCGGACAACCCTTGACGTATAAGGCTTTGCCCATTTGAGCCAACTTCTCTGGGTGCATTCAAACTTTTTATTGATAAGTCCCCAAGTGATATCGTTCAATTTTGAATTCCACGGAAATTTTCTATCATTCATCACAATTGCAGTCCTTTCAACCACTCTATTTATAACATCTTCGCAAGAAAACAACCTTGCAAGACTGCCCAATGAGCAACGTTGTTCATTCACGTCGTAGGATGCGCAAGAATCACATTTGGTCATTGTTTCATCCTCCTTGATACTTTCAAAAATAACTCCTGCTTCAACAAGTTCGGCAAAAAAAAATCTTCGTCTGATTTTACTTCTAAATCTTCGATTAGAGATTTTAACAACTTTTTACGTTCGTTATCCATTGCTTGCCTCCGTTTGACGATGAAATCAATCTTTTATTCGTTTTGCGCAAAGTAAAGCATATTTTCATGCTTCCCAAAATGGAAAATATTTGCCGATGGCACAACCCCAACAAATTTTTCATTCGGTTTTGTCCAGCCAAAAATGTAATTTTCCGTTCCGATAATCAAGCCTGTTTCAAAATCATGTTCAAATTCTACCGTTTCGTTCGGATAAACATCGTGAATAAACTGTCTCATTTCTGATTTTGTTTTTGCGATGACTTCCATTACCGTTCTGGTGGGAACACGGTTTGTATCAAGCACGAATGGTTTCCACTCGCCGCAGCCTTCGCAAAGGTCATATTCATCAGATAAAACTATGCCTGCGACATCTGATAGCGGAGGCAACAAACAATCAATAAAGCATCCTGCACAAAATTCTGCCATAATTAATCACTCCAACTCACATAACATATGTGTCTTAACTCTCCTGACGAATATCGAGTAGCTCCGAATGAAAGTTTATAGCCAAGCTCGCTCAACTTTTTAACAGCGCCGTCAGATATTGACCTATCAAAATATACTGTTTCTTTACCTTCAGAGGCGGCTTCTGTAATGGATTTTTCGATGTATAAAAATTCCTCACGAATCCTTTCTCTTGCCTCTGCGGTTTTGGCTTTTGCTTCTTTAGCTGTAATCATATGTACTCCTTATTCACCCTCGTCTCGCCAATCTCTATGGAGTTAGATATTCTCCTATTCCCGTCTCATATTCACAGCCATCATAATCTTCATCAGAAGTTGATTCAAAAATTGTAGGTTTCCCGCAATCTGAGCAACAATAATGTTCGTAATCGTAATCATCCAAGTCTTTCTTTTCCCAAATAGCCATATTTAATTCCTCACAGTTCTGCAATAGTCTCGATAAAGCAGTTATAATATATATATCTCTTGCCGTTAAAGTCGAATTTTACATAGCCCCCGTCATTAGTATCAATGTCAATTTTTCCTTCATATGTAGCAAGAAGTTTCCCATCGGCGGTATAAACATTGATTACCCTGTGAAGCCCACCATGAATCTCTGACTTTAAATCATTTTTTGCTCGCTGCCACGAAGCACAGCCTGTGAATGAGAACGCCATAATAAGTACGACTAATACAATTGCAATTACTTTCTTCATAATAAAATTATCCTTTCATTCATCATTTTGATTATCATTATAGAATTCACGAATCAAATCTTCATCTTCAACACCGATTTCCCACGAGTTAGCAAGATATTCTTTATCATCAGGAATAGAAGCCTCTTCTTTTGCGATTTCAACTGCTTCGGCAAGCGTTTCGGCTTCGATTTCAACGGTTCCAGCCATTGTCCAGACCACTGGGATTTTCCACGTTTTCATGTTTTATTCCTCCAAAATCTTTATTCATCAATAGCCGAGGTTCCAGCCCATTGAGCTGGTCTAACACAAGTGTCGAACCAATCTGTATTCCTAATTAATTTTGTTGTAAAAACAAAATTAAGCCTTTGACCTCGGCAATCACAAAACGGTTTAACCCACTGAAAAACCATAATTGGAGTTTCGTATACTAATTCGTATTTAGAATAAATTTTTCTCATAGCCGTTGGGGCATATGTTTCAATAAAATCTTTTGCTTCTTCCATTGTCTCGAAAACAAGACCAATTTTTATCCTGTTGCACATAAAATACCTCTTTCATTATTGTACGGGCGAGGATTTGCACCTCGCATGACCTAATAAACAGCGTTTACCTATTCCGCCACCGTACAAATTATCAGCCTTTTAACTTTGACAAGAGGCTGACGAAACTTGCCGAGCAGTCACCTTCATCCCGCAGAAGCCATAGGCAGTCTGCTCGTAGCCTATGGTATTTATGGCTACATCATCCAATCAGATGTTAATTAAGGCGCAGTACGTTGCGACACCAGCGGTTTTACTTTCTATATCCATCATAGATTTCCAAACAAAATGTTTTATCATCCGTCCATGACTTCCTAAAAACAATCTCTTCTCCAACTTGATTTTGAAAATCAATCAATTCTTCAAGAGTGTTAATTCTGATTCCCCAACAATCCATTTCTTTATCATTTACAGTTGAAACAAGCTTCAATAGAAAACAATTTTCAATTGGCTTCTTATCACGCCCTGTAGTCGTTCGCATGACTTCAAAAATCATATTCATCACTCCTTAATTGCCACAAAAGTATATCTTGAATTGTTTGTTGTTACGGTAAATCTGTCATACGAGCCCTCAACGTTCTTAACCTCAGACGTTCTTATTCTGTCGGGCGCATAAGTGCAACCATCGGTTTCGCAAAGAAACCAGCCATTCTCACCAACCTTGAAATAAGCGGGATAACAAATTTTTCCAAGAAAATCTTCTTTGTCTTTTGCTTTAACGTCTATTTTTGAGATGATTTCTTCTAATCTATATCTGTGATTGAACATTTTGTTTACCTCTTTTATTTTGTTTTTGAAAATCTATTCCGCAAAGACCTTTACGAATTAACTTTGCGGTCTGCTTGTCCTAAAATGAAAAGGAGAAAGAAAACGTAAATTATTTTAAGGAGTGCAACATGAAAACAGTTTCGAGTGTTTTTCGACTTCAGTCATAGCTTGCAACAGGCTCACACACAACCATTCCAGAGGCTCACCGCCCACTACACAAGCAAAGCGGAACGGATCACAGCCACTAACGATAAAACAACAATTTTATTAATAAGATAAGCAGTTTTTGTCGAATTTTCCGACAAGGGTTTGGAAATATCTTTATTTTAAAATGCCAAAGAAACCTTCGATATTTCTTTTGCTGGCCGAGCAGAAATCGTTAATATCTCTTTTTAATTCTGCTCCGCAATCACAAATATGCCCCTTGGAGACATACTCCGAAGCCGACATCTGTATCTCGACAGATTTTCCGCATTTTGGGCAAATAAACTTATATGTCATCTTGCACCTCACGCTTGTTCATATCTGTGATAATCTCATGAATTTTCCGCGCCACATCTATGAAATCAACTTCCGTAAAACCTTTGGTTGTCATCGCGGCTGTTCCGATTCGTACACCACTGGTTTCGGTCGGTTTTCTCTTTTCGCCTGGAACGCAGTTTTTATTAAGTGTAATACCATGTTTGTCCAGCTCATCTTGAACCATTTTTCCGGTGAGATTCGGGTGGGTTTTTGAAAAATCAATGAGGAAAAGATGATTATCCGTTCCGCCCGTCACAATGTCATAACCGAGTTTGATAAACTCATCACACATTGCTTTTGAATTTTTAACCACTTGATGAATGTACTCTTTGTATTCGGGAGTGCAACATTCTTCCGCTGTGACAGCTTTTCCTGCAACAACGTGCTGCAATGCTCCTCCCTGCGTACATGGAAATACCGCTCCGTCAATCTTTTTGGCAAGTTCAGGTTTGCAGAAAATCAATCCACCGCGTGTTCCGCGAAGCGTTTTATGCGTTGTAGTTGTAATAATGTCTGCATAACCAAAAGGTGAAGGGTGATCGCCTGCGACCACAATTCCAGCTACATGTGAGAGATCCACGGCAAAATAAGGATTATATGGCACGTTATATTCAAAAGATTGTTCCCACTTTATTCGTTCAATGATTTGCGATATCCTTTCAAAACTGATAATTCTGCTATATGCACTAGCTCCGGCAAGAATTAATTTTGGAAGATGCTCCTTGATTTTCTGCTCAATATCGAAGTAATCAATAAAGCCATCCTCGGTAACATTATAAAAAACAACATCAAATAATTTTCCGCTGAAATTGACCGCAGATCCATGCGTGAGATGGCCGCCGTTGTTCAAATCCATAGCCAATATTGTATCTCCGGGTTTAAGCACAGACATATATGCTGCAAAATTCGCCGACGAACCGCTATGAGGTTGAACATTAACGTGATAATCTGTATTGAACACTTCGCGCCATTTGTCACAGCAGTATTCTTCAAGTTCGTCTATGTATTGGCAACCGCCATAGTATCTTCCTTTGCGTCCGGTTCGTCTATTGGTCGGATAACCTTCTGAATATTTATTTGTTAGACAAGAGCCGACAGCCTTTAACACGTTTTCGCTGACAAAGTTCTCGCTTGCAATCAGCTCAATTGTGTTATCTTGCCTCTGCTTTTCTTTTTCGATTATTTCAAATACTTTAGACATATTTTCTCCTTTCGGATTTTTATTTGGCAGCGCAGAAAGGAAGTCGAACCTTTGTCTTGCGGGTCAAAGCCGCATATTCTGCCATTGAACTACTGCGCCATATTTAGCGAGTTTTCGTCTTGCGACAAGCTACTCGCCGAAGCTAAAAGGATGTTGAATTTTCCAAGACCGCCGATGATCAGTAGCGATTTTTTGCAAAACTATTATGAATCTGACCTTCATTATGTATTTTTAGCTTTGCGGTTTTGAAACTTTTTATCAGAGAAAGCAGAAAAGAATTAGCAATTAAAGAATTATTTTGTTTTTGTGATGAAAGGTTTCTAATCTTTGTCTTGGGTTTATTTATACTAAACAGAGAAAGCTCTGTATTAGTTTACACTGTATGTTTCAAACCACGTTTCCCCATGTTTTCTATTGCGCGGTTCAAAATGCAACATATTATCTATCAATTGTTTTGTTTTTTCTTCGCCATAATCTCGAACGTATGTATTTATTGTATTTGTACCCAAATTTAGTATATCAGCCCATTCTCTTCCTGAACGGGTAACTCCTCCCACGGTTATTGAATTAGTCGTACTTTTATATCTCGAATTTTCCTTACTTGATATCCATTCGCAATTTTCAGGGCAATAATCCTTTTCTTCATCAATTCTATTAATCGTTAATGTATCATCGTATCCGTTCTTAAATGCCCAATCTTCAAACGCCTTAGGATTCTCTAACCATTCGTCACAAACTTTAATCCCTTTTGCACCATACCAGCGAAAAGATCTTTCATCTGTGTCATAGCATCTTCTTTTTATACCCCTAAATATGATTTGTAATCTATGATTTTCCCATTTGAAATTCGTTTGTATATAATGTCCACCAAGCAGTATATGTTTGCAACTCTTGGCAATCGGAATAAATCTAAACTCCATATCTGTTTCCCATCCACATTCGCTACATTTAATGTGATATAATCTATGTCCGTCTTTTGATTTGTGGTCGCATTCATATAAAACATCATATATTCCGACTTTCTGACCAACAGCGTTATTTAATTTTTCCGTTCTCATTAATCCTCCTCTTCAATTAAGATGGTGCCGCCACCGGGATTCCAACCCGGACGCTTCAAAGCCTTGCATTTTAAGTGCAATGTGTCTGGCAATTCCACCATGGCGGCATATTGGCGGATATTACTATCATATGACAACCATACGGGTAGGGTCGTCACACCAAGTAACGCGTCTCTTATAGTCCGCCAACTACGCACCGCTCTTCAGCTAGGTCGTAAGCCCTCTACGCTTAGACATCAGCATTTCAGCCTTTGCCATTTGTACAACAGCGTATTGAGGAATTGGTGGATCATTTAGGATTTGAACCTAAAACCTACTGGTTATGAGCCGGTTGCTCTGACCAATTGAGCTAATGATCCATAAGATAGAGACAATAAAATTCGTGTTTTATCAATATAGCCCTGTAGTAACCGATTGTTTTGATGACTACACAACGGTATTTTAACTTGACAAGGACTGAAATTATCGGTTTGACATCAGGTCAGCAAAAGCGTAAAAAGATAATATTCGATGAAAAGGCACATTTGCTTGAAAGCAGAGTCATAACTGTAAAACGCTATTCTATTGTCTCTTTGGAGCGGATAACGAGTGTCGAACTCGCGCTTTCAGCTTGGGAAACTGACGTTCTTCCGTTGAACTATATCCGCAAGTGGAGAGTGTTTTTACCTATCTCCAAACACTCAAAAGGATGCACTTTTACTACTCAAAATCTAATACTATTTTCCACCGCCAAGGTAGCATTTCCTTGACTTCCGAAATCATAAAATCCCATGCCCTGTGCAATGTTTGATACAAGGTGGACGTCTCCGGAATTTTACGTTCAGCCTCAAATTCTTTCGTGGTTTACCACGCCGTTTCTGTAGCGTTTTCCTTGCACAGGATGGATCGGCGTATACCGCCGTCAATCTCGCCAAGGGTGGAGCCTGTCCCATGATAACAAAAACGGTCTAAGCGTTAGGCTTTCGCCCCACGGAATTGTACCGTGCCATAACCCAAAGGTGAATCGAACCTCGCTGGAGGCTTTTGCTACGCAAGGTTTACCAACCATATTTTTATGAAAACAGCTCTGTCAAAACTCTCGGCTGATATACCGATGTTTCAAGACTTTCGATTGAATGAAATAACCCTTTTATTGATTTTTCACTAAGTTTCATATCTTGCAACCATTTCATAATGGTGTATGCCTGCTTTAGTTTTCGTCTTTCTTGAAGTATGGATTTATGTAGCTTTGCATTTTTGCAACACTGAACCGCATTAAATTTTCCAGTTTCAATATAATGGTCGTAATCGCTTCTTTTCCTATCAGCCATACTTACTTGATTTTTAAGCGGTTCTTCCCAAGAGTTTACTTTTTCAAGCGCTGATGACAAATCGTTTATTTTTTCGAGTAAATCATCAATATCGTGTTTACACTCTTCATAATTAAACTCTTTCATTATTAGTTCGGTTTTATTTTCGCTAAATCCGCTACCATCAATCTCTTTAACGGCAAATCTGTCGCGGATTGTTTTTGAAATGCAATTCTGATATACAGCCTTGGCTTTTTGGTAAGAATCCCATTTCTGAGCCTGCGAAAAACTTCTTATTGAAACATATTTTCCGCTACCGTTATCGAGACGAATGTAATTTCCTTTGCTATCGGAGATTATATATTTGACCATATTTTCACCTCCTTCCTAGATGTAAATTATTTGTATCATTCTTGTTAAGTCTGTAAAAATTTTTGTTGCTCAACTGATGTAACTGTAACTATAGTATAAGTATAGCACATAATTTTAGCACTGTCAATACTTTGTACCATTCTTTTTTTATTTTTTTTGTAGCACCGGCGACGGTGCTACATGGGATATCTTTTATTATTTTACAGCAACTCTTTTGGTAAGAACGTCCTTAATGTGGTCTTAACTCTCGATGGGTTTAAACTTGTCTTGTAGTCGTACTCATTAAACAAATCCATAAACATTCCTTTTGATTTTACGCTGCTATTCGCTTTCAAAATAGTTGCCATTTCATCTTCACCAATCTTCGCAACGCAAAATTCGTAAAAACCGAACAACGTAATAGTCGAATACTTGACGCCCGCATAATCACCTTTTGCAATATGCGTAATAAAGATTTTTGAGATATAATCCATAGCCGCTAAATTAATGGGTTTGTCGTTAAGCGCCAATGCAGTTTTCTCTCTGAGGTAAATCTTAAAATAACTACCTCTCCAAGGAGTTAAACGACAAGTGTAACAATTTTTCGGGCTGAAATTCGTTATTGAATCAATATATTCAAATTTCATTAGAAGCTCGGCACACCTTTTTGACAATAAGATTTTATGCCCATCAATGATAATAGTTCTTGAATTGAAGTTAATATTCTCTTTTTTCAATTTCAAGAACTCTTCCGGTTTTTGGAAGCCGCAATAAAACATCTGCAAAATCAATTCAAGATAATCAGCAAAGTTTCCATCATAATTCTGATGTATCTTTGCTACCATTCCTTCATAATCTTTCTTTGAAAACCGCCGATGATTCTTTAAATATTCGTTGAACGCAATAGGTGTATTTACATCCAAAAAAGGATTCTTTATTGGACATATATTCTGACTGTAATAAAGAACTAATTGGCTTACAACTCTATAAATGGTATAATACATTTCATAGCTTATTGCATAAACAGATTTTTCCCTTGCATCACATATAGCCGAAATGACATATAAAAATTGTTCATAATTCATTTTTATAAACTCTGTTCCAAGTTCATTTTCACACCTTTGTATAATTCTCTCATTACAAACAAATGAAAGCATTCCCTTTCTTGCCCTGTCAAGTTTGGATTTTTCCATGAACTCCTGAATTAATTGCTCTGTAGAGATATTTTCCATAATTATCACCTCAAAATTATTTTCATATAAATTTTACCACAACTCATTATTATTTGTCAAGCTAAAGTTGTATCATTCATATGTATTCAAGGTGAAAAAATTAATTACTGAACGGGAACTGAATTTCGATAGCTCGTTTGATTTTTAAACGTGTTGAACCATCGTAAATATTTCCGACACGTCTTTCCAACCTATCAGCAGGAAGAACTGTAACCTGTTCGCAAAGAACCGTACTCGGAACAGAAAGCCCATAATCAGCAAAATTTTCCAAATCAACGTGTACAGGCAAATTCCTTTTGTTCCCTTTAGACGTAATGGGCATAACATTTACAAGTGTACTATGAGTGTTATTTAAATCATTTGAAATTACCAATACAGGTCTGTAACCGCTTTGAATACTGCTGCCGGGAACGCCTTCAAGTCGGCACATCCAGATATCACAACAATGCGGCGTTGCTTTTTCTTTATTCAGTTGTGTGCAAGTACCGTTTTGTCTCGTTCTGAAATTCGAGCCAACCATATTTTAACCTCCTTGTCAAGCTTTAAGCTCGCTAACCAGATTGCAAATTTTCTTCATTCCAATTATGGATTGAGCGAAAATTATGTAACACGTTTTCCGTTGCTTCCCGGACAAAATTATTAATACTTTTAAGCTCTCCCGGAGAATACGAATTTTTCATTCGCTTCCCCGGAATCATCCTTTTGGTGGATCTGTTATATAGAACATAAAAACTTTCTTTCTTTTTTTCGTCGAAGTAGAAACCGATTATATAAGAATATCCGTTATCTTCATAAATCGTTCCGCCCTCAATTATGGTAAATTCGCTCATATTGCATTTCTCCTTACCATATTTTCTTGTACAATTTAATAGGCGTTTTGGCTTTAGCAATTTTAACCGCCTTTTCTTTTTGTTTTTGATAGAGATAATATTCGTCGCGACGCTCTTTTGATGTCACAAAGAACATCTCTCCTTTTTCGTTAGTAATGGTTTCCCAGACGGTCTCGCTTTTGGGAATACCCTGAACTGATTTACTTTTCATTTCTTCCAAGAACCTCACTTGATACGTTCTTCGTCCACAAGCTGCATTATTTCATTGAATGCCACCAAATGAAGCTTTGGATCGGCATTGCCGGAATTATCCATTCCTGTCTGATATGCTTTTTGAAGAATATTCCGCAAAGCGGTTGAATCTATGCACACAACAGGGGTATCATTGGAAAATTCAAATTTTCCATCACCAATGATATACTTGTTATAGAACTCTCCCATATCATCATAATATTGGTCGATATATTCTTTTTCAAGCCCGACATAACGAAGCGTGATTTTTGCACTTGAATGGTTAAAGATTTTTTGAACTACTTCCATTCTTCGTGGGTCGTTTGGGTGCAAATTCATACACATCATACCGAAAAATTTTCTTGCGCTGTGAGTTCCTATATTATAAGAAATTCCAACAGCCTTTCCTGCCTTTTTCAAAATTTTCCGATAAGAATCTACTTGAACAACGCGACCTTTATAATTTCCGCTTGTTTGCAAAAAAATCGGGTTTTCATAGTTGTTCTCTGAGGGGCTAATACCAGTGTGCTCAATATAAGACATAATAAAATTTTTACACGGTTCGGCTATTTTAGGGGTTGCAATTTTACCCGTCTTTTGCTCTTGAATTTCTGTGTTATCATAGAAAGTTCCTGTATCGGGGTTTAAAAAATCTTTCCATTTGAGGGCAAGGGTGTCACCTGCGCGTCTGCCCATGAAAATCTGCAAAGAAAACATCAACTGATACTGCCAAAGCTCATTTTCTTCAAAATAATCAAAAAGCTTTTTGACATCATCTATCTTTAAGGTGTAAACTTCTGACTTTTTTCCTTTGGATTTATTGGTCTGCTTCGGCAGACATTGTTCGGTTAAACTTTCCTGCACATCTTTTTCAACAAGCTTTCCCGTTGAAAAATCATACAGATTGGACTGTTGTTTTCCAAATATTTCAGAAATTTCTCTTACAGAGTTCATGAATAGCACCTCTTGTTTGTATTATTCTTGTTAACGTAAGTTATTTGGATATCATATACTCATCTTCGCCGGAAACAAATTTTCCGTAATCAACTCTGATTAAAGGTTCTCCGCCGATGGTGTCCAAGTTTGAATGAAAAGCTGCGCTGCCGATTGAACCCACATAATTGATTGTCTTATTGAGGTTCACAGCCATGATTTCAGCGGGTTCTTTGGTTGTAGGATCAGCTTTTCCAAGCTTAAAGCCCTCGGCTTTTGCATGAGACATGAAAGATTTTCCGATATCTGCATTCGCAAGATATACATAAACCCTTCCTTTGAGTTTTGAAAGATTAGTGATTGTTCTTTCCATAATATTTCGTTCCTTTCTTGTTTTGCAAGAGTATTATACCACATGATTTTTCGTTTGTCAATACTTTGTATCATTCTTTTTATTTTTTTATAACATCGGCATATTTTACGCCGAAAGCCAGGGCGTCGGAATGTTTTTCAAAATATACATCAATCCTATTGCCCTGAATTGCTCCGCCGATATCCTGCACAACGTATGTATGCCCATCAATCAAAATTTCCGTTCCAAAGGGCAAGATACTTGTATCGGCAGCAACTGATACACCTTGCACAAGCCGTTCACCGGAAGCGCCGTACACGATAGATTTTCCACTATCATCGGTCGGGCGATTATAGGCATATTCTTCGCAACAAATAGGGCAAGAACAATATGCAGTTATTCTGAACTTGCCGAGAGAGTTATTTTTGAGCGAAACTTCTGTAGGCTTAGCAGAGTCTCCCACAATTTTGTCGGTTTTTTCGGTGGTTTTCGTGAGATTTTCCGTTGCTAATGCGGTTGTTGAAACAGGTATAGACTTCACTACTTCCTTAGATTTTGCAAATTTTCCGTTAGTAATAAAAGCGTATACTACCATAGACACAGCAAAAAGAATTGCGAAAATAATAAGTGTCAGCAGACAAAACTGCTTTACAAAATCAAGTTTGTTAAATTTACCGTTCATACACTCACCACCCCTGCAATAGGATAGTCATGACGCTCAATGATATCATCAGTCCATGACGTTTTGGGATTATAAAGGCAATAAGTGACAATAATCATTCCGTAACGAGTGGCAAAACCCATATTTTCATAACTTATATAAGTTTGTCCATTATCGACACAATACTTGTCCGGATTGATAATTATTCCATCGCCCGGTTCCGTTTGATTGGTTACAACGCCGAGAGTTCTTTCGACAATTACCTCTTTGTTATTAACCCGATTAATAAGGATATCATCCGAAAGTTCCGACTCATCATAAATTTTGATATTTTCATAGCCTTTTGCTTTCATTTCTTCCAAGAATACCTTTTCGGACTGAGAATAAGATATTCCGTCAGCGATTTTTCCGCTTGCTGGTGTTACCTTACAAGCTGCGAGGGTAAAAATAATTGCGATTAAAAATACAAATGATATGATTTTTTTCATAATTGATTACTCCTTTAAATTTTCCAATAGCAGTCAGGTACAAATTTTAACCAACTGAAACAAAAGTATTGACAAATGAAGTTTTTTCGTATACTATATACACAGACAATATAACCCTGTTATGTTGTTTACTTTTGTCTTATGCCGCCCGGTTTTGTCAGAACTGGGGCGGCACTTTTTATGCTTTTAAGGCCAAATTTTCCGAAAGCAGATATGACTCAAATTCTTCGAGATATCCCGCGTTGATAATAAGCTTGATTTTCGCTTTTACAACATCAAGCAGTTTTTCCGAACAGGTATACGCTTCTTTTTGAGAAGCGTTACCTGTCGAATTTTCCGTCATAATCGAAAAGCGGAGATATGTATCTATTGCCTTTGACGTGCTTTTGAAAAGGTCGGCTTTTACTTTATCTTCTGTCATGTTTCTTTCCTCGCTCTTTTATACGCTTCAATCGGGTCAAAATCATAACAAGGGCTGTCATTGATGCAAACAAAATAATAACGATATTCCGATTTTGTATCACTTTGAACCGCATTCGCAATAATATTTTTCATTTTTTCCTTTATTTTTTCAAAATTTTGAGTTTCAAAAAGTTTAATAAGGTTATTCTCTTTAAAACCATAAAGAGTATATGTGCTACAATCAAGCAGATTTTTCATATTGAGCAATTCAGTTTCAATATCAAAATCAAGCTCTTCATGTGGAGTATATGTATAAAAATCAAAATTTTCCAATGCGCCTGGTATTCCGAGTGATATTCCAAAACTCGCATATAGATAAATATAATCATTTTGAATGATATCACACATCTTTGCTTTGACTTCTTCTGCATTTTCAGAACTGAATAATTCTTCTGCGGCGCTGCCATCTTCTTCATAGCCCCATATGGTGTATATCGGCTGATTTTTCCAAAACTGTTCTTCAAGTTTTCTTATTTCTGATGAAAATTCCATTGCTTCTCCTTTTCTTTTGATTGTGCAACTAAATTATACAACTTTCAATGTCCCAAAAGTTGGATTTTAGTTGCAGGATGGGTGTGAAGTACGATTTTTTGGACATTGGTTACATTTCTTGAAGTTCTTCGACAGATTTTCCGAGAACATTTTCAATTGCTCTTTGTTCAAGTTCGCCGGAGTCCTCGGTGATAAAATCTTCATACTTGGATGCGATACTTATGAGCATATCATTATCAAGGGCAGGAATAAGCTTGTCTAATCCGTAAAAAGCAAGCATATTTTCCGCATTATCCTCGTACTCTTCGTCAAGAAGTTCCTGAATTGTTTCGTTCGCCTCCTCTTCTGTAATATTGAAACGCTGCATAATGTAATTTGTTACTCTTGACATTTTTATATCTCCTTTTCTTCTATTTTCATTACACCGCAAGGTGTTTTTGAATTACTGTGATATTTTCCGCTTGTGAAATTAGCATAACAATCGTTAAGAACTACTCCCCTTTGATAGCCGTTTAGGCTGTCAAGAGGAATTTTTTCGCCATCATAATCAGTCAAAGTGTATCGGTCAACGCCTGTCCCGTCACCTATCAGAGTGTAAATAGCTCTGAATGATGTTTTCCCTGAGAACATATCTTTGAAATTTTCCTCTGACAGAGCATATTCCTTTTTGAAATATGCAAGATCGTCAATGTAATATTTTACTTTTCGCATATGATTACCTCAAAAATTCCGATAAAATAATTGTTCTATTCTTCATTGCAAAGCGGTTTAACTTTTCCGTCGGCGATTGCCTTTGTTAGGCTGTCGATTATTTCTTGTCTGGGTGTGGTTATCTTTTGGGTTGATGTATAGAATTTTCCGTCAAACTCCTGATAGAAATCATGAAGTAATCCGCTTGTGGCTTCACTGATGAAAAATCCTTTTGCTGCCCATTTCAGCGGCGGCAGAACATTGAGTTGGTCATTATAAAACTCTTCGGTGATTTCCTGCCAATCGTTGCAAAGTGAGTCCTCATAGGCATCCATCATTTTATAAAACGTATCTTCATCGACAACAAAGTTTCCTTCGGCGAGGTATTTCTCTTTTGTTTTGCCTGAATATGGGCATTTGCCGTTTTTCAAAAAAGTAACGTAACTCATCCAGCCTCTGAAATTTTCCATTGAATTGATGACATATTCTTCCATTGTCTCACCCTCTTATTTCATCTATTACCCGCGCTAAAGCAGATTGACTTGCCAGAAAGTTTTCATATTGCCATGGGGAAGCCTTGCGCCATTCTGATTCGCGAGCTTCATAGTCCATGTAGATTTCTATAAGTTTTTCCAAAGAGTAAATGCCACTTGTATATGCTTTTCTGTAAAAATCTTTCTGCCTTGCTATATAAACAGATGCTGTAATCATGATTTATTGCCTCCAATAAAACTGTCATTCTATTTACATTTCTTTGCTACTTTTAACAATTTCCCACGAAGCATACTCGTTGCCGTCTCTGGTATATATTTCTGTTTTACTCCCGCAAAGAGTAACCTCATAGTCTCTTCCCCTAAAATATTCCTCAACATCAGCAAGTTCCGTCTTAACTGCTGTCTCAGCATCTTCCCTGCGCGAATATAAGGAAACTTCGGAATTATTTCCCATATTGTCATCATAAATAACTTTATACATAAAATTCTCCTCAACTGTTTCTGTTTTTATAAATCAAAATCAAAATGAATATCAAAAATAAAATTGAAGCCATATTTTCCTCCTTATTTAACCGCTGCGTTGATTACGAACTTGATACCCTTCAGGAGCCACGCAGGAGCATAAAAAATATTCGCTGTGATTTTTCCGATTACACATTGTCCTGTTATGTATTTTTTCTTCATCTGCCTTGCATCGGCGAGCTTTGCGATTGCAAAGTTTATTGCCAAGTAAAGACAAGCTATTGCAATTATTGTGATTTTCATAATATCCTCCGTATATCGGGTGAGGCTTCTCACAGTCTAACCCGTAATTTTGAGTTGTGGTTGACTTTTTATATTTAATATTGTAGACTATATATTGCGTATTGTCAAGTAGATTTTCTACATTTTGGTTAAATTGTAGCTTATATTGCTACAATTTTGTAATTTCCTACAACAAAATTGTTCCAAACATATGTTCTATTGTCTGTTTTGGCACATATCATATATTCTTTTCATTTACAGAATTGATAATCTTACCAAGGTCAAGCCCAGCTTCCCGGCACATTGCTGCAGCAAGTGAAACAGCCTTTCCGACCTCGTTGTCTCTAAGATATGTAATAAGCGGCTGAGTTTTGTCTTTTGACTTTCCTTTGCGGATTTTCAGGTCATAGCCGTATTTGTATTTTAGTTGCTTGTAAAAGTTGTTCCATGCATAGGAATAATCTCCCGAAAAGTTTCGCCAGGTTAATGCTCTGATTAAGGCATTGAGTAGGTTCATTCCGTCATAGGTTTGAACTTTTCCACTCAAGAGGTCATTTTCGGTTATCAGCGCTTTGTTTTCCTCTGTTAGAGCAGTGTTCTTTTCCTGCTCGGTTCTGAGCTGCGAGGCAAGATTGATGATGAATTCAGGATTGTAAAGGACTTTTTCGATTGTTTCCGGGGTCATGTATGCGCCGTATTTGCGGATTGACGGGATGACCTCGTGAGTTATCCAGCGTTTAAATTCTTTCGCTTCGGGCTTGCGTGAGGAAAGAATTAAGTTGTAAAGTCCTGCTTCGTTGACAAACACTTTGTTGGGATTTCCCGCTCCGCTGTTTTTGACATATAAGCTTTTCTTTTCATCGGTATCAAGCTTTAATATTGCATCTCTACTGTTAGTTATGTTAAGACACTTGCAAATATCTATGGCAATAAACCAAATTTCATCATCGTCTATTATGATCCTAATATTACCAAGATTATCATTTGTAAAGGTTTGTATTGCTATATTTTCCATCATTTTGCCTCCTTGTCTATTCCTAAATATTTGAGTGTCATTTTTGGGCTTGAATAATTAAATATCCGATTTACTATTTCTCGATACGTTAAACCAAGATATTTTAATGTTGCTTCGTTGGTAGAATGATTGAAAGTGTTTTTGATTAAACTTGTTTTTTCCATAAAAATAGCTCCTTTTATAGTTTTTTCTTGACTATACAAGGAGCGTGTGTTATAATATAAATACTCCTTATATAAGTCCTGCCTTGACCTATATACAGTTAGGATTTGTATTTGAGTGCTATATAACACGTTGTTCTTCCGCCAAGTTGACACAGCGTGTTATTTTTTATTCCGGTTTCTTTTCTTCTTCTTCTGCAAGAAATTTTGCAAGTGATAACTTTATAACCGATGAAACATCAATATAATGTTTGTCTGCATATTCCTTAACTTTTGAATATAAATCATCCGGAAGTCTAACTGCATACTGTTTCATATATCCTCCTTTCGTTATATATTGTATCACTATTGCAATGCTTTGTCAAGCGTTTTTGCAATTTTTTATTGTTTTTACCAATGGATTTTTAGAATACCGTAGGTTTAACCGACGGTATTATTCAACTTGATTACTTCATTCAATAAATTACGGTAAACTCATTGACAAAAGGTGCTTTTTGATATACAATAATAAAGCTATAGCCCATTGTCAATGACTTTGTGGTTTATGGTTTGTGTGCGCTTGTGATGTTCAACTTTCCTAGGGTCTAACATCATGAGCGTTTCCTTTTATTCTTCCGGATTATCTTTGTAACCTACATCCAAAACTGTTTTTGTGTTAATAATAATTTTACCTTCAACAAACGCTTGCATCATTGCTTCAATCGCATCGTTGTATTTGATCCCTTGCTGCTTGCATTTGTTTTTGAATTTAGTTTGAATTTCAGCATCAACCGGAGTATTAAAAGGTGTTCTAATAAATATTCCTCCTTTCAACATCTTCATTATACCACATTATAACAATTTGTCAAGTAGTTTTTAAGAAGTTTTTTATAATTGTTTTATTTCTCATATATCAATTTTTCTGAATACCCTCATTTTAAATGAGGGTATTTTTCAACTTAAAATCCAGTAATTACAAGGGTTTCGGGGATTTAAGTTGATAATACCTTGCAATTTATGCAGGGTATTATTAACTATTTGACACACTTGTTTTTCAGCATTGAGCAGCCAAAGCATTATACCTTTTGAAATTTTCCCTCATTATTTCCTCTTCATATCCGAGGAAACATTCCCTATCATATTCCATGCCGAGTTCAGAGAGTTTATTCTTGATAGCTTTTTCCACTGCTTCGGCGCTGTCAATTTCATCAGCAATAAAAACAATATTCTCCGCTTCGTACCAGATAATATAATCATGGAGCGATTGCTCTAATATTGCTCTTTTTTCAGGAATTTCCTTGATGTTGCGGTTAAAGTAGTTTATCAAATAATAGGCATTGGACATAAAAATACCTCCGATATTGTTTGAAAGTCTTGACAAAATCGAAGGTATAGTGTATCATATTTATATCTTCGATAATGTCTCAGTTATAGATATTGTCAAGTGCTTATAGTGTATCGGACTTCCGCCAAGATGTGACGATACGCTATATTTTTTTTGAATTAATTTCTTCGTCAATTTTTGCAATCAACCATTCTTTTTTTGTCTGATTTTTAGATTTTAATATGTTTTCAAGATTATCCATCTTATCGGTATCTATTTCAGCGTAAAAAGTTTTGGTTGATTTTCTGCGACTTTTGAAATATTCCGCTCGACTTTTGGTTGCTATTAAAATTCGCCTCCTTGTATCTTGATACAATTATAGCATGTATCTTGATACTTGTCAATAGTTTTGTTAAAACTTTATTTTTTCGAGATTCTAACCCTAATTACTACTGTTAAGATTTAGAATTTTCCGTTTTTGACGATTGGGTGTTTTCCTCAGAGCCAAGGCTATTTTGTATTAAAGTTTCAATATAATTACTTACTGTTCTATTCTCTGATTCAGCTTTTTTCCGTAATCTTTCTTTTAGTTCAGGTGTTATTCTAAGCCTGACAATTTCACTTTTCAATTCATTCACCTCCATTTGACACATTGTAGCAAATTGTAACCACACTGTCAAGAGGTATAATTATATAACCCCACTTTTTATTTTTCAATATCTTCTCTGATAAGTCTTTTAATGTATGTTGCATATCCTTCTTTTTCCTTTTCTTCGTCTAATTTTTGGATAATATCAGGTTCAGTATTTATAGTAATCTGTAATACATATCGTTTTGTGTTCTTCTTTTTTGACCTTATATCAGCAGCGTATTTTGTCTTTTTTAAATACTCTTTTTGCCTCGCATTTTTCTTTCGCGAGCTTCTTCTGTATATTTTCTTTCCGGCATAGTATACCCCTTTCATTAACTTAATCAAATTTTCCAAAGTTTGATACCTTCAAGGGTATTATACCACCGATAAAACCTATCTTTATTACTATTCGTCCATTGACTAACAATTAAAAACTTCCTTCCATTAAATTCAAATACTTCTTTCCAATAACGACCATAACCTCTGCTATCTTTTGTGAGTACCGAAACATTATCATTTTCTTTTACTTCTTTAAAAAATGGTATTCCTATACCGAACATCCTTTTTGTTTCTACATCACTCAATAGATCTTCAATCATCTTATTATTGAAACGATAGTTTATTTCGGAAAGCTTGCGCATTGTTTCCCTTACAAATCTTCCTATTTTAACCTCTTCTTTAAGTGGTTGATTTATATTAGAATTTTCCTCGTGTAAAGGCGAATAATCCGCACGAAGATATATGTAAAGGCTATTAATCGGGATGTTAAATTCTCTTAAAAGCTGTCTAATTATAGTACAAATGTCATTTGCGCTATGTCTTGTCCATACATAAATATTTGAACCTTTGAGTTTAATATAGTTCTTTTCTCCTGTGCTATGCAACACAAAATATTCCCTTTTAGTCCCCTTAAAAGCACTGTAATTGATGATTTTACTAAATTTTCCGCCCAGTTTGAGACATTATAACGCTTATTATTTAAAAAGAATCCGCATACCCGTTTGTGAGAAAATGATTCATCTAAAGTATGAGGTTTTTCCTGATCAACTATATATGCTTTATAATTTGGAATTTCCCTCTTTATTTCATTTTCGGTTTCATCATCTAAATCTTTATCTTGAATATCGTCCATATCTTCTTTGAGAGAAAAGCAATCAAGATATTCCGCTATGGTAGTTTCAATTTTAACAAATTCATTAACACGTTTTACGACATCTAAAAGGCTTTCAAAATTTTCTACTTTGCCGTATTTCAAACCGCTCATAGTCGATTCTTCAATTTTTTCTCTTGTTGATTTCAAACTATCTTTCAATAATTCCAAAGCACAAAAGATTTCTCCTGCATTCGGCTCGTAATTTTCATAGATGTAATTATACAAATCAAGCCATTCCGAATTAATTCTTTCCATATGATAACCCCTTAATAGTATTTCTTTAAAAGTTTATCATATTTCGACAAATAAATCAATAAATTTTCCTATTTTTTCCGTTTCGCTTGACTTTTTGAAAGTCGTATACTATTATATAGCGGTAGGCGCAAGCCTGCTTTCACTTTTTACCATTCCGTGTCTCTTTCAAAAACCATGATATCTTCACTTTCACAACCGAGTTCCTCCTCAAGTTCGCAAACCCTGATATTCATGGCATCTTCTCCAAAAACGCTTTCCCATATATCTTCTCCTTCTTTGTTGGTGTAACATAAAATAAATTCCATAATAAAACCTCCTAAATAATTTCAAATTTTCCGTGTCTTTGGGCGATGCTTTTTCATGGTGTTTTCCGTGACCAAAGTTCTGGTTTACACTATTTTTATTTGTCTTGCCTTATAAGCCTTTTAAAAACTTCCGATGGAGTGTAACCTTTAGATTTTTCCGATTCTATATATTCAACACAATCGGCATCTTCAATCTTTCTGAACCGTATTGCGTATTGTTGATATGTCTTTCGATGATATCTTGAAGTTACTTCTGTCGATGTATGAGTTTTTCTTTTTGGCTTTTCTGAGTTTGCTATATTGATTCCTCCTTTATTGTGATTAAATTATATCACATAGTGAACACTATGTCAATAGTTTTTACAAATTTTTCGCATTTTTTATCAAATTCTTTATAGCTTCAGAAGTCCCAAAACCGTTATTTTTTTCCTGCTCTATAAGATTAATTATATCCGCATCCTCCACTCGCCTTAATTTAATTGAATACTGTACATATGTTTTCTTGTTATAACGTGTTTTTACCTCTGTACTAGTATGCGTTTTTCTTTTTTCTTGTTGTTCCGGCATAGTATACCCCTTTCATTAACTTAATCAAATTTTCCAAAGTTTGATACCTTCAAGGGTATTATACCACCGATAAAACCTATCTTTATTACTATTCGTCCATTGACTAACAATTAAAAACTTCCTTCCATTAAATTCAAATACTTCTTTCCAATAACGACCATAACCTCTGCTATCTTTTGTGAGTACCGAAACATTATCATTTTCTTTTACTTCTTTAAAAAATGGTATTCCTATACCGAACATCCTTTTTGTTTCTACATCACTCAATAGATCTTCAATCATCTTATTATTGAAACGATAGTTTATTTCGGAAAGCTTGCGCATTGTTTCCCTTACAAATCTTCCTATTTTAACCTCTTCTTTAAGTGGTTGATTTATATTAGAATTTTCCTCGTGTAAAGGCGAATAATCCGCACGAAGATATATGTAAAGGCTATTAATCGGGATGTTAAATTCTCTTAAAAGCTGTCTAATTATAGTACAAATGTCATTTGCGCTATGTCTTGTCCATACATAAATATTTGAACCTTTGAGTTTAATATAGTTCTTTTCTCCTGTGCTATGCAACACAAAATATTCCCTTTTAGTCCCCTTAAAAGCACTGTAATTGATGATTTTACTAAATTTTCCGCCCAGTTTGAGACATTATAACGCTTATTATTTAAAAAGAATCCGCATACCCGTTTGTGAGAAAATGATTCATCTAAAGTATGAGGTTTTTCCTGATCAACTATATATGCTTTATAATTTGGAATTTCCCTCTTTATTTCATTTTCGGTTTCATCATCTAAATCTTTATCTTGAATATCGTCCATATCTTCTTTGAGAGAAAAGCAATCAAGATATTCCGCTATGGTAGTTTCAATTTTAACAAATTCATTAACACGTTTTACGACATCTAAAAGGCTTTCAAAATTTTCTACTTTGCCGTATTTCAAACCGCTCATAGTCGATTCTTCAATTTTTTCTCTTGTTGATTTCAAACTATCTTTCAATAATTCCAAAGCACAAAAGATTTCTCCTGCATTCGGCTCGTAATTTTCATAGATGTAATTATACAAATCAAGCCATTCCGAATTAATTCTTTCCATATGATAACCCCTTAATAGTATTTCTTTAAAAGTTTATCATATTTCGACAAATAAATCAATAAATTTTCCTATTTTTTCCGTTTCGCTTGACTTTTTGAAAGTCGTATACTATTATATAGCGGTAGGCGCAAGCCTGCTTTCACTTTTTGCCGTTCCGGGTTTCTGTGCGCCGGAACGGCTTTTTCAAATTTTCCGTTACTTATTCGGCGTATTCGGCGATATCAAAGCAATTTCCTGTTGCGTCGTAATCTTCGGTTTCTTCGCCGTTTTCGTCTACATCATATGGTATCTCATGAATGATATATTCTTCGGTGTCAAAACATGAATTTTCAGGTTCAACCGTCTAAATTTTCCGATTGGTTATTTCTTCCAAATTTTCCACTGTTCGGCTTCTTTTTCAATCATTTCTTCCGTAATACCGGCTTCTTGAAATTCTTCGATTGCTTCATCAACCGAAAACCACGTTCCCGATTGATGTTCACAAGGTACTTCCCACAAAGGTTTATTATTTGCATCAAATTTCATAATTCGTATGAAATTTTCCGGTACTCCTGCTTTAATTGCACCTTCTCCCGAAGCATAAGCTTCGCCTACTGTTGAAAATTTCTTCTTTGCAGAACCATCGGTGAGATAAACTTCATAATATTCCTCTTGTAACAATTCTTTATCCTTCAGTAACATAAAACCATCTCCTATATTAATTTTAGTGAAATTTTCCGTTAGATTTTCCATGCTTTTAGTTTAATTTTAATATATTATAGTTTTAAAGTCAAGGCAAATTTTCCGTTATTATTCTTTTTCGCCGCTGAAGATGTAATTTCCGCTTGTTTTTGCGGGATTTAAAGGCATCAAAACGGCTTTTCCGTTTTCGGAAATGAAGAATGATGCGCTATTTTTTCCGCCGAGGTGCAAAACAGGTTCTCCGCCGAGGACATCGACAACATTAATGAAAAATTCCGCATTGAAATATACGTCTTCAAACTGAACCATGCATCTCCATGTGTCTTTTGCTTTTGGTTTATGTGATTTATATTCCGCCTTAATTTTTCCGATATCGTATTCGACTGAATTTTCCGATACATCTTTGAACATATTTGCCATGGTGAAGGGCTTTTCCTCCTGCTCGTTATACATGGGTATTACCAAATTTTCCGAAAGCATGAAACCGTAATATGACGTCATAAAGCACTGATATTTGTTATCAAAAGCATCGGTTTCCATCCAGCCTTTTTGAATGTGCCCCATGTTATTTTTTGCAATCAATTTTTCCGCTGACTTTGAGCGTTTCAGGAAAGTGTTACCCTTTGATTTTTTGTTTTCCGCTTCGGCAAGCTCACGCTTTAAATCTGAAACAAGAAGCGCAAGATTTTGTATAGGTGCATAAACGGTTACACTTGATTTTGTGTCTGAGGCTGCCAATGTTTTTGTGTAAAGTTCCTTATCTGAATTTTCCAATGTTGATACATATGTTTCGATTGCTGAGATAATTTTTTCGTTTGTCATGAGATTTTCCACCTTTCAATTTTTCCGCTACTGGTTTAATGGTTGTTAATATATTCGTTTACGACATCATAAAGTTCATCTATAAAGCTTTTGCATTCTTCCATATCTTCATATACATCTTTCATATCCCACGGAGCGCCATTTTTTCCGTGACCGTTTTCATCAAGCCAAAGATATGTTTCTTCCGATACGTCAAAATTGTCGTAACAGCTATAGATTTCGTTTAAAAAGCCTTCAAGCGTTTCAGAAGCGTTGACAAAGAACGAGAAGTCTTGCCCTGCTGAACTGAATTTTCCGAAAGATATTCCGTTATCAGCGACATCAATTGTAAAATCGGCATTTTCAATTTGTTTGATTAAGTCTTTAGGTAAAGTCATGAAGTTTTCCACCTTTCAAATTTTCCGTTATTGTTTCAAATTTTCCGTTACATATTGGCGTAATACCATGCTCGAAGTTCGGGCAATTTTTCCGATACGTTGCACTTGTCTTGCAACGCATGGGGCTGTTCGTGCAGCCCCTTTTAAACTAAATTTTCCGTTAAGCAGTGTGTACAATATATTTTAAAATCAGTCTGCCTTTGATATTTTTATCTAGGACTTTTCCGTTACAAAGATATCTTTTTCCTTGTATAACATCATAGCCCGACATCCAGGGACAAGAACTATTTTTAAAGTAGTCTTTTGATTTCCAAAAAGTATCTGCAAAAGGATTTTCAGCGATTAATTTTTCCGATATCTTTTTCCATTCATCAAGTACATTCTTTTCTTCCGCTGTCAACTCTCATATTCAACAAGTTTTGCACTTTTAAAATGTAGTTCGCTTTCCTCGCCGTGCTCATTTATAAGATAAATTCCAACGGTGTTTACTTTTGAAATTTTCCGTATTCCTCTCATTTTTTCCGGAATTTCTTCGTCTGTTTTCCCGAAACGCACAACAAGTTCAAGGCTGATTTTTCCGCTCGCTGCATCTCTTTTAAGGCTTGATAACGACATTATATAACCTCCTTTACACGTTCAAAAACAGATTTTCCGCGATAGGTGATGCGCCTGATATGGTCGCAAGTCAGGCGATTTTTCCAATTTGCGCCGAGATGGGCGAGAACTTTTTTACCCTCAGCACCATTTGAAAAATTCCAACTGCTGAAGTCTGACTTATTCGCAAGGGTTTGGAGAAGGTCTTGAGGGTCGATTTTTCCGCTTGCAGATTTTCCGTTAAAGCTAAATTCAACGGTCACGGCTTTGGCATCAAGGCTTCGCAAATTTTCCGATAATTCAACCTCCCACGGTTCAGCAACTGATTTTTCCGTCATGAGCTTTTCAATATATTCACGGCGAGATTTTCCGGCGATGATTTGCTCTTTCTTGTCTGATACATAGTCAAGAATGATTTCTTCCGGCGTGGTATATCCGGCAAGAATTGACTTTATATTTTCTTTATTAACGAGTTTAGGCGTTTCAAAATCTTTAAATTTTCCGCCTATCAGCAGGCTATATCTTGCCTTTTTCGCATATGATTTTTCGTATTCGGGGGCGATTTTTTCCGTTGGCAAGGCATTATAAAGTTCGGTGTATTTTTCCGCAACTTCAAAGCGGTTAAGATTTTCCATATAATCATCTATGAAAATATAACCTTCCGACATTTCATCATATGATTTAAAAAGCTTATAACGGTTGAAAACGACTTTCAGATTTTCCGTCACGATAGCAAGTAGTTCAAATTTTTCCGATGGGATTTTTCCGTAATAGGTATAATCTCCATATATGTATACAGATTTTCCAACAGCCAGAGAGGAAAGAAAAAGCGTTATATTTTGGTCTTGTTTGAGTGCTGCGCTGCCGATTTTTCCGGTATACATTGCATCGAGGGTGTTTGTGAAATTTTCCATATAGTCAGTCATTGTTATTACTCCATTCTATTGTTTACTTTTTGTCAAAATTTTCCATTAAATTTTCTATTGATATTTTCCGCCGACAGGCTACAAATGTAGCCTGCTGCGGTTAAAATATTCCTTTTATTGTCATTCGTCCGGTTGATCGTCGTTATACCATTCGCGGACATAACCCTCATCCTCGCAATCAACTTCCCACGATCCAGAAAGAAATTCTCCATTGTCAGGGATGGGGATTTTCCCCCTTTTGTCTCTTGCGATTTCAATTGCTTCGGCGAGCGTGTCGGCTTCAACCTCAACAGTGCCTATCATTGTCCATGCAACCGGGATTTTCCATTGTTTCATAATAGATTCCTCCTAAATAATTTTGTCTTATGGGATTAATCCCGACACGCCTTTCGGCGCGTTTCGTCTTAATTTTCAAAGACTCTTCAGGGGATTTAAATTTCTGTTATGCATTTTTGTTATGAGCGGTTGTTGCTCTTTTGTATTCTTTTTCAGAATCAAAAAGCTCTTCAATGCGCATTGCGCGATAACAAATATCAGCGCTTAAATCTTTATCAAGTTTTATCAGCGCGATGCCGGTGATATCCTTGCCAGCTGCATACAAAGCTTTTGCTGTAGTTTTGGCTTGATTAAATGTACCATTGTAAATATCATCGCTGTACATATCATCTTGTACACTCCAGGTGTACACATTTTCTCCTTCCGCAATTTTGCGTATCAGCATCCCGGGCTTATTGTTAATTTCATAATTAGTTGCAATTTTCATTTTTAACACTCCTTTATTCTGCGGTGCGTTGTTTGTAAAAGTTGTTTTTGTCATTTTAATTACCTCACTTTGTTCCTATTTAAAATTAATATTAGATACGGATTTTTTTATCATGATGCACTCTTGATTAAGATATGCCGGGCTCTTGATCGTTTCGATAAACGCGTCAAGCGTGTTATCAATATCAGTGTCGGCGGCGATTTCAAGCCTAATTGAAGGCTCAAAAATAATTCTCCCATCGGCCATCTTGTAAACGCCGTTGCATCCTATCAGGGTAAAGGCGTAGATGCCGAAGCGGTTTAGAAGCAGGTCGGCTATCATGGTTTTTGTAGCTTCGGTGCTGATATCCTGGGCTGCGGTGTTCTTGTCAAAAAGGCCTATTGTTAATTGATAATCGAGCATAAAAAATAACCTCTCTTTTTAATGTTGACAAAAGAGAGGTTGCATGGTATAATTGTGTATGCAAAAACTCTTTTGTTTTTGTGGATAGCGCAATTGATGATGGTCGGCAAACTCTCAATCAGTTGCGCTTTGCTTTTGTGCCTATAATATATCACATACGCAAGCGTATGTCAACCCCTTTTTCAAAATTTTTTCAACTTTTTTCAAAACACGGGAAAATCATATACTATTATATATAACAGCAAAAAATCGGATAATAAGCCTCGAATATTCCTTGCTAATTCTATTTTATAAACATAAATAGTCAACCGTTCCGGCTACGGTTAATTCTTCGATATGCTATATATATATTCTAATATAGAACAATCTATATCATATGTTGATTTAAATTCAATCAATTTACGTTATAATTGTTACATACCTATGAATAAACCGTCCCCGTTCAAGTGAATTGCTATATCAATGTTACATCTTTGACTTGTAAATATGAATTAAATGTTAACACAATGTTACAACATTGTTGCAAAACAACCGATATATCAAGTGTATTTTTCTGATTCAATGTGGTAAATTATCTATAAACATAGTGGGTTAGTAGGTAATAAAAGTAGGAAAAGTAGGAAAAGTTATACCTAAAAATCGAAAAACGGAATTATAATTCGCCACCCATTAAATCAACAAATGTCGTTTTTCGTCCTGCAAAAGCCAACAAATCCAACATAGTGTTGTAAATTCAACATTTTATACAAGTCTGTTTTTTGCATATTTAACAGACTTTAGGCGGCTAAAGTACCAATCCGGGGTACTTTTACATCTCAATTTATTGCTGCCGTATAAAGGATTGCACTATGTGTCCCATTTCACTCACATTCAAAAATTTCCCCATTTTCATAAAAATCTCCACTTTTCACGTTATTTCCTATCCCCTGCAAAAGTACCAATCTTTCGGTGTTTACCGAAAACCATTTTTGAATAATGAAAAACCCTCAATGTTTCGTACTTTTTTCGGTACACCGAAAACATGAAAATAGACATCGAGGGGATATAAAAACCACCAGAAATTGAGGGTTTAACTTGTTAAATTTCGGTAAACCGAAAATGTTACAGATAAAACGAACTTTTCACCATTAACCCGGCAATGCAAAACGCCCAACCTCACACACTTTTCCAACCTGAGCATTGCCTTGTTTCAAAACCACCTTAAAAAATTTCATATAAAAACAGGGAGAAAATATGATGTAATTGTGACCGAAAATTAACTCTAAAAATAAAAATTGCGGTGTAATCATAGAATTGTTACTTTGCGAAACAATTTTTGAATTGCAAAACGTGAAAATGAAGCCTTTCATTTTCAGTAAATAGTTAACTATGATATAAAAGTAACATGATATAATTATTATGCTTTGTATAAA
>ERZ808277.143-NODE-143-length-33909-cov-60.611951_pt1 | contig 33909 bp, 55 predicted proteins | sample MGYA00521240_ERZ808277 | MGnify/ENA primary metagenome ERZ808277 (study PRJEB31516, sample SAMN03275599) | gut metagenome | biome: mammalia-associated habitat; material: feces | host: Papio cynocephalus | place: Kenya | collected 2012-07-17 ... | reverse complement strand
AAGAAAAAATAAAGTGCAAATTTTTACCGCAAAACACTTGACAATATGTGATATATCACATATAATAATATTGAAGATACACGAAAGGAAAAGGCTATGGAATTTGAAATAAGGTTTTACGAAAAGGCAGACGGAACGAAACCCGCGAAAGAATTTCTGAACGAATTAGATAAACCTATGCGCATTAAAATGGTTAAAATGATATCGCTTCTCCGCGAACTCGGCTTTAATCTTCGTGAACCCTATTCAAAACCCATAGATGACGGGATTTTTGAATTGCGCGCGCAAGTCGGGAATAATATCTCGCGGATTTTATATTTTTTTGTTATCGGGAAAAAGGTCGTTCTGACTAATGGTTTTATTAAAAAAACGCAGAAAACCCCTCAAAAAGAAATTGAGTTAGCGAAAAAATATAGAAAGGATTTTTTAAAACAATAAGGAGATACAACGGATATGAAAGAAGATAAATTTAGTAAATTAGAAAAATTTGACGATTATTTGGCTGAACAGCTTTCCGACCCCGAATTTAAAGAGGGGTACGACGCGCTTGAACCTGAATTTTCTCTTATCAAGGCACTTATGGAAGCGAGAGCCGAAAAAGGATTAACGCAAAAAGAGCTTGCCGAAATAACAGGAATTTCGCAAGGTGACATAAGCCGTATTGAGAGAGGAACAGCAAACCCCTCGATAAAGACAATCCAACGTATTGCGACGGCGTTGGATAAAAAGGTGCAGATTTTATTTGTATGAGTTTATTTAAAAAGATAAAAAAGCCGAGGCGTTTAACCTCGGCTTAAAAACTACTTATCGGCTTTCAACCTTTCCCCTGCTCAATGAAAAGATTGCTTTAAGCTCGATAAGAATTTTATCTTGTTCGCTCGGCGATAAATTGCCGAGTTCTTCGTTAAGCATTTTAATAAATTTGGCGGTTGTCGAATTTCGTCTTTTTTCGTCGTTTTGTGACATTTTTTCATTCTCCCTTGACTTTTGCATTTTGGAAGCCTATAATAGGGTTTAACCGAATAGGCTTTCCTTTTGTTAATTAAATGATAACCCCGTTTTCGGGGAAAAGCAATACCCAAATTTGCGTTTTTCGTACCCAAATTTGCGCGAAAATCGGTATCAAATTTGAGTTTTTCGCTCAAATTTGAAAATATACAACAATTTCATATGAAAAAGGGAGACAAAAGACTATGTTACTACAAAAAATGCAAACGTTAAAAGACGAAAGTCAAATGTCCTATCAGGATATAGCCGATAAAAGCGGCGTACCTGTATCAACCGTCAGACGTATTTTTTCAGGGCAAACACCCGACCCCGGATATACTACGGTTCTTTCGATTATCGAAGCTATGGGCGGTTCTGACGAAGATGTAAAAGACGATACGCCCGATAAACCCAAAATCGAAACCGTATCCCGTCAGAGCGTTGAACGCCTCTGCTCTGTTTACGAACACAGCCTGTCGGATAAAAACAAATTGATAAAGGCGTTACTTATAATTATCCTTTCGATGATGGCTATCTTTATTTTTTTGCTTATTTGGGATTTATGCAACCCCAATGTGGGATTTTTTCGGCAGTAAGGGGCGAGCATGGCAACATATATTCATTATGAAAGATACTGCCCGAGCTGTAAGCAGTATTTCAAAGAAAAGCGTTTAACCTGCCCGAAATGCCGCGGAGAGCTTAAAAGCGTTAATCGGTGGTATGTCACTTTCCGAGCCGTGGAATACGGTAAATACAAGCAAAAGAAGCTCGGAGCTTACTCCTCAAAGAAAGAAGCAGAACGGGCGTATATGGAGTTTGAAAGCGGCGTTAAACGCCGCGAGAACCCCATAGGAATAACGTTCGGAGAAATCTGCGACGAAGTTTTAAGGCAGATAAAAGCCGAGTGTAAAAGTTCATCGTGGGTTGCTGCTCGGGGAATTTTTGAGATCAGATTTAAAGCACTGCGAAAAAAGCGAATTATAGATATCGATAAATTTACTATATTAGATTTTAGAAAAGCATTAACAAGCGGAGAATATTCCGAGCGAACGAATTCAAGCACTTGGAGTTATTTCGGGCGCATACTTCGTTATGCTTCTTTGGAATATAATATTGATAAACCGTATAAAGAGTTTCAAAAAATCAAACGCATAAAAACGCCAAAAACAAAAAAAGAAGCGTGGACTGTTGAAGAATGGCAAACGTTCAATGCGACCGTTAAACGGTGTTACGAAGAAGCTAAGAAATCCGCAGGCGACAAGTGGACGGAAAATCCCGTCGCGCGTAAACATTATATATTTTATGTATTCTTCAACTACCTTTTTTATATGGCTAACAGAAAAGGCGAAGCGACGGCTTTAAAGGTGAAGAAAATCGACTTTGAAAATCATACCGTGCTTATCGATGAAAACATAACCTACAAAGTCACGCCCGAGGAACGGGGCGCAGGTAAGACCTACGCTATTACCGACAGAAAAACACACGACGCTTTAACGGAAGATATCCCCGAAGTGCTTGAACCTCTTTTAAAGGAATATATCGCCACGTTTAAATTAAAAGCGAACGACTTTATGTTCTTTAAAACCCGCCCTCTCACTTGTCAATCTTTAAGCCGTGAAATGGATAAGTATATATCCCTTGCCGGAGTTAAACGTATAACGCCTCATCAGTTCAGACACACGCACGCGACGATTATCTTTTCCTCGGGGGCTTCAAAAACCGAGGACGCATATATCGTCGCCCACCGCCTCGGACACTCCGTTAAATACTCGCTCGATACCTACGGCGACCTGTATAAGGAACGCGAAAAAGAGGTCTTGAAAAACTTCAAATTTTAATAAATGTTGCTAAAATGTTGCTAAAATTTAGGCTACATTACCTGAAAACAAGCAAACAAAAACCGTAAAATCACAGATAAAACCTAAGAAAAAAAGACTACCGCCCAACGATAGCCTTTTTCTTTTGGCGGAGAAGGAGGGATTTGAACATAAAGCAACGTTTCGCTTTGTTTCGTCTCATTTCACCACTTTTTATCGTTTTTTATGCCCGTTTTGGCTCGTTTTTTCTCGCCTTTAAAAAATCACGTTTTATTTTTTTGTTGCTAAAATGTTGCTAAAATTTTTAAAGAACTACCGAGAAAACCCCGGTAGTTCTTTTTTATCCGACGATATACATATAGTAAGCGAGAACTTTATCGCGAACCGCGTCTTTATCGGTTATAAAGTCTTTCGCGAGCTGATAATATATTGAGGTATCGAATTTGTCGTGATAATAATCGGCGTAAATCGAGTTAAGGACTGCGTACCATTCCCACTTGTCGGCGTGCGGGGCGTAGGTCTGCCGAACGCTTTCCGTTTGGTCTACATTCCATTTCTCGCCTCTTCCGCCGTCATTTCGTTCGAGTTTCTCGACCCACTTTTTGGCGTACTTCTCGCAGAGCTTATCGCCGTAAAGGATATGATAAAGCCTTATCTCGATAGCCTTATACGCTTGTATGTCCTCTTTCTTAACGTCGTCGATTATATCGATTAAAACGTCTTTTAAAGCTTCCATTTGCTCGTCAGAGCCGTGTTTGATTATATCGTGTATAATTTCGCGGTGCATAATATCGCCCCCTTACGCCTCTTTTATGACGTTTACGGCAAGCAACGCTACGCTACCCGCCGCCGTACCTGTGGTATTACCAACGATAGTGATAACGGGGTTCATTGCGCAACAAGCGGAGATATACGCCACCGTTTCAAGATGAACGACAGTGTTTCCCGCCGCGGGAACTGTAACCGCCCTGAGCGTTTCCGGGCGAGCCGTGCCGTTGATATATGCTTGAAGATTGATTATGCCTGCCGCCGTGGACGTTATAGTAATGTCCGCCGATATTCGGTATAAACCGCTCTTATTAACGGTTATACCCGCCGAGCTTGGCGTTAAGGATATACCCGTGTCGGTGATCACCGAACCGAGCGAAAGAGGCGTGGCAACCGTCGTTAAAGCCTGTGCGGTGGCGTTATACGTCTGCGCCGAAGATTTGTAATGTGCATTTTTTAAACAAGCCATAATGTTTATTTCTCCTTGTATTTTTTATTTAAAACCCCCTTACCGCGCAGAACCTGTACGATAAGGGGGTGCGCTGTTAAAGCGATAATTCAGTTAATTAAGCCGCCGCGCCGCAACCATAAGAGCCGCAGAACGGAGACTGACCCGCGTTATACGAGTACTGCGTGGGATATCTTACAACGCCCGCGACAGCCTGTTGAAGTTCGAGCTGACTAATTCTGCTCTGCAACGCTTCAATCTTGTTCTGAGCGATAGCGTCGAGGATTTTCTGCGTGTTTGCCGTACCTGCCTCTTTCAACGCCGCCGTATTGATTGCGCCCGCGTAATTAACGCCGTCGATAGCTCTCTGCGTTTCACAGCAACACGTCGCCATTTGCGCCCTTGTGTCGCTGAACTGTTGAGCCATTTCGTAGCCGAGGTTGCAGATTCCGCCGTAAACAGCGTCCGCTTTCTGTTCGATTCTGTTGCCGTTGTTCATAACCTGACTTTCGAGGCGAGTAAAGTTTGCGGAGTTGTTCAAGTCCTCAACTGTTGCCGCTCTGCCGTCTTGTGCGTAACGATTGCCGAACAAGCCGTTTCCGCCCCACATAAGGGCAAGGATAGCGAAAAGCCATACCCCGCTTCCGCCAAATCCGCAACCGTCGCCGTAACCGTAACCCCTGTTCATATCCATAACGGGAGTAATTCCAGTGCCTTCCATATTTTGTTCTCCTTGTAAATTTATTTATATCATCGCCCGCCGCGCGCCGAGCGTTAATATCACGACTGCAACGCCCTCATAAAGGCGTTTACATCTATTCCTTGCTTACGGCATAATTGCTCGACTATCTGCTGAGGGTTGCCGTTCTGAGCCGCTTTTAAAGCCTGTTCTATCTCGGGTCGAGCTGCGACGATTTGATTTATCATTGCTTGCATATTTCCGCCGCAGACTGCCTGCATACGCTTTATATCCTGGATAGCCCCCATAAGCTGTGGCGGCAAAGCTCCGTTCGGGCTTTGAGCCGCGCCCATTCCCATTCTTTGTTTTAAGAAATTCATACGCCCGCCCCCTCTTCCGTCTTAGGGATTAAGCTCTTTTTGAACTCTTCAAACTCCTCACGGGTTATATAGCTCACTTCGGGAGCTTTCTCTTCTTTATGTTCTACGAGGTCGAAGATATTAACCGTAAAATGCCCCGTCTCGTCTACGTTTTTAAAGTAAACGATATTCTTATCATTATCGCAGTAAAGCATTTGCGACTTGCAAGCCTGCAAACGGCTTTTAACGTCTTCTAAGCCGTTGACGAATATAATATTTGTCTGCGGTTGATTTTGTGGCTGTGGGGGATATTGCCTGCCCATTCCGCCCATAGGATAAGGGTTATAATAAGGTTCGCCGTACATATAATCACCTCGTTTTATTTTCTGATAAAATGATAAACCTAAATCGAGGTTTTGAGAACCTACAAGAAATCTACAAAAGGTATATTTTATATCTACAAAAAAAGTAAAATAAATTTTAAAAAGTGTTGATTTTTTTTTAAAGCCGTGTTAAACTATAATCAGTCTTTCGTATCCCTTAAACATAAAAAAGCCGCTCGGGTTAAATTCCCCGAACGGCTTTTTACTTATGCGTTTAGTTTTAACTTCATTCGCCACTTTCGCATAGTGACGGATTTTTCATCTATGCAGAACTTATCCGCAATCTCCTTGTGTGGTGTTTTTAAGATAAAAAATTTGACGGCGAGAGTGACGTTTTGAGCAGAGAAACGCAACGCAAAACAGCGTTGTAATAATTCTCTCGTCGTACAAGTATCGACGTCGAATTTTTTCATATTTCACCTATTAAATTATTTTTTTTCGCTCCACTCTAAAAACTCTTTAAGGAGCGTGTTTTTCTCGGCTGTTAAAGCCGTATATTTGCCTTGTATTTTAAAGCCGAAAGCTATTCCGCTTACAAGCCCGAAAAACATTAAAAGAACGCATACAACGCCTTTTAAAACGGCTTCAAGTGTGAAATTCGTAATAATCGTAAAGCTTAAAGATATACCGTATATAGTTGTTAACACGGTCGTTAAAAATTTGATTACGAACCTTACGGCAACTTCCGCGTCTATCTTTCCTTTTGACGGCAAAGGCGATCGCCCGCCCGTCTCCGTTTTGTTTAAAAGCATTTCGCGCGTAAGCTTTATCGGCTTTATCTTCCGGGCAAGCTCGCAAGCCTCTTTTTGCGAATCCGTAAGCCTCACCTCTTCGCCGTTTATGTAGGAGTTAAACGTTTCGTCGGTGACGTTTTCTGGAAGCAAGATTTCGGCTCGTTTTGCTTTAAGCTCCGTGCGGATATAGTCCGCGCAAAACTCGTTTACCCTGTAAAGTATACGCCTCTCTTTTATCGTGTCTATAAGCTTCTTTCGCGTGTCGTTTGTATCGAGATAGTCCGCAGTTTTCAAATACTCTTTTTCGCCAGAACGAAAGCCGTTCACGAAAAGAAGATACGAGCAAGCGGACAGCATTATAATCGACGTTGTAAATTCCTTTTTCTTGAACGGATTATCGTCAAAGACTATCGTTGATATAAAGATAACGACGGAAGCGGTAAGAAGCAACAAAACGGTAAATATCCCGTTCGAGTTCCTCAAAAACCACCCCGTCGCCGTATTCGTCGCTTTCTTTCTTGCGTTGTCCACCGTTGTAAGCTTTGGCTCTTTTACGGAAGCGTTTGCGGAAAAGTAATCACTCATCGGATTCCGTCTCCTTTACGCTTATGCTTATCTGAAACAGCTTGTCGTTTGCCGTTTTAAAATCCATTCCCGCCGCTTTTATAACGTCGCCGTGTTCGTCTCGGCTGTGCTTTGAATATACCGCGGCAAGCTGATAGGGATACCACGCAAGCACGCTTCCGATCACGCTTGCAGTCGCTATAATCGTTAAATCTTTTAAATACGAGTTGATAGCGAGCGAAACAAGCAAGACTACTAAGCTTCCGAAGCCGATAGGCGTTAAGAGCTTGCAAAGCGTTTTTACGACCTTTTTAAGGAAGAAAAAGACGAATAACAAGACTGTTACCGAAAAGAGCGACAAAGCCGCGTGAGGGGATTTAAACACACTATCCCACTTAAACGCGACAAGTACTCCTATCGGGATAAGGTATAAAACAACGGCAATGGCGGCTGAAACAACCGCCTTGCCTTGATTTGTAAGTTTTCTCTTCATTCTGACCTCACTTTGCGAGGATTTCCCTCACCTTTTCGTCGCCGAGGGCTATTTTAAGCTTTTCGTTTTCAAGCGTTAAATTCTCGACAGCTGTCTTTGTGGGGGCTTCCGAAAGAGCGTTTACGATTTCCGTTTTGCCCGCGTCTTTGGCTATTGCTTTCAATGCAAGCATAATCTTTTGTTCTCTTTCTTCCGCAAGCTCCATAGCCGTTAAAAGCTTCGATATAGTCTGTTCGTCGAGCTTCAAAGCCTGGGCGAGCTTCACGACCAAATCGTCGCCGCCCTCTTTCATCGCTTCAAGCACAAGCTTAAATATGCCGTCGTTCGATAAAGTCTTTAAAATTTCGGAATTGCTTTCGGCAATCTTCTTTTCTAAGGCGTACGCGCTCTGCGTGGCTTTAAGCCTCGTTTTCGTCCTTACATACTTGACGATAAAGACGATAATCGCAAGCAGGACTACCGCCGCGCCCGCGATAATAAGATAAATCGCGGTAAAGTCGAGACCCGTCCAAGCGGACAGCTTTTCGGATATAAGCTTTATAACGTTCTTTTGATTTTCCGTAAGCGCGTCGTCGATAAGCTTTTTAAGCTCGTCTTTTGTGATTGTTATAGTCTCCGAGCCGTCTGTAACGCTATCGGAAGCACTTTCGGAAGTTGAAACGGATTCCGTTTCGGTCTGCGCCGCTTTCTCGCCCTCGCCTGATTCGGCGCGAGCAGAGACCGCAGAAAAGTCTGCGGTAAAAAAGACGAGGGCGGCTGTGAGCAAGATGAGCAGTATTTTTTTCATAACCTTTCTCCTTTTTTGTTTTTTTATAAACGAATAAGTTTAAAGCTTAAACAAATTCGTGTTTTTGTCTTCGAGTTCGGCAACTCTGATTGTAAGATTTTCGACCTCTGTCCTAAGCTCTCTGACTTTCGTTTCAAGCTCTTTAACGTAAGACGAGAGCTGAACGCCCTCGTCCGTTTCAAGTATCTTTATAGGCGTTACGACCCACTTTTTAAGCACGAGAGTTCCGCCTCGAAGCGTTATCGTTATATCGAGATAGCCCGCCTTTAAAAGCTTTACAGGAACAGTCACGAAGCAGCTTTTGCCCTGAACATTGTTTAGGCGAATTTCTTCGATATCCATCCCGTTGGTAAATATTATTCGCACTCTCGATAGGTCGTATTTTTTCGAGCTGATATACAACGTGAGAGGCTCTGTATTTTTTCCCGACGACGATATAATGAAAGGTTCTTCGCTACCCTCGGCAGAGACGTAAGAACGCTCTGTAAGTTCGATATTATACGTCATAGCTTGTCCTCTCCTCGTCCGTTCCGCTTATGGTATACGGCTCTTCGATATCATCTTCCCAGTCTGTAAAGATAGAGTTAGGCTCTGTAACAGGCGTTTTCTCTCCCGTGTCCGAATTTATGATATCATAGCTTTTTAAAGCCTTAGCCGCCTTATAAGCCGTTATGTAGGGGCTTTCGTTACGGTCGGGCGTAAATTTAACCCTTACCGTTTCGTAGCCTACGCCTTTGATAGCGTTTTCTCGTCTGTCGCTGATAGTGAACAGAGCTTCGCCTCTGCCGTCGTTTATGCTTATAGCTTTAATAGCCGCGTAAGCTTCGGCAAGTACCGTGTTGTTTAAGTTTTTTAAAACATATCCTTTTTTTGTAAAACCCATTTTTAGTCTCTCCTTACATTTCAATTACTTTTTCTGTTATGCTGCTTAAATTGCATGGATAAATCCTCATATTAGATGAACCGTTATTAACGAAATATATTTTTTCGTTATAATACATTCCGACCCAATTGCACGATGTATATCCGTTTGTATCAAAAGTAATCGGGTAATAGTTGTAACGACCTTCGGCTTCTATTTTTTTTAAAAAACCGACTATCCCGTCTATTGCGGTGCCGCCCGTTGAGGGCTCGGTTATCTTTGCGTCCGACGAGGATGTAACGACAATAGTAAACGTGCCGCCGATATCGTTATCGGATTCATAGTATGCGTCCCCTCTGATTATATGCATATAAGTTTTCCCGCCGCTAAGTTTACCTAAAAGCTTTACGCCGATAGGCTGAAAAGTTCCGTTTTCATCTTTATAAAATAATACAGCCATTAGTGTTCTCCTTTAATTTATTCGCTTAATCTTGTACGTTGCCGCTGTTAACGGATTTCCTGATAAATAACTTGTTGAATAGCAGGCAGTTATAGTATTTCCCTTAATTTTTAACTCTGAGTAATAAGAGGTTCCTTTCCAATCTTCCGTTTCCACGCCATCTGGCACTGCTGTAACTACGTGTTGATACCAAGTCTCCGTTGATGTATAATAATCAATTTTTACGAGAACCATATAAATTGCACCATCTTCTAATGTACACGTATAGTTATCAGTATTAGGAGTATGCTCTTCCCACTCTGTTTTTGGTGTTAAATGTTCCGCAAGTTTAACAACTGTTTCGCCGTTGATAATTTTATTGATATTTGCTTGCGCCGATTCCGCTTTTGTGACACCCGAATTCGCCGTTGTTTGAGCCGCTGTTGCCTTTGCGCTTGCCGCGTCGGATTGACTCTTAGCCGTTGCCGCCACCTCGCTTAAAGCCGCTGTAACGCCCTGTTGGTGCATAACCTTGTCGGGATCATCGCCCGTTTCGCCTGTAAGCGTTAAGGTCGTTACAATGATATCTTCGTCGGGTTTTATCCACTCTTTCGTGTTTTCGTTTGTGGGCTCTACCGTGCTTATCGCGATTTCGTCAACACCCGTTACTTTTCCGTTAAATTGAACGTCTCCGTAAAACAAAGTACTAAAACCATCGTTCGCAAAAAATATGTCGCTACAAAAGGTGTTTCCTCCATAAAACGTGTTGTTTGCGTTCGTCTTAGCGTTGTTATTGACTTTCGCCGTAAGCCTCGAATCTAATTGCGATTCGGTTATCTTCTTTTGAATATAGGCGTTATACTGAGCCGTTAAGGCGGCTAAATCGTCGGTAGTTTTCTTACCTTTTCCGCCGTCGTAAGCCGTGCCTGTAACCTCGCCGATTACGATATCGCCCTTTATCTGAGCGTAAAGCTCGCCGCTCCAACGATATTCGCGGTTGACGTACTCGCCCTTTACAACGATATACACCTTTCCGCTTTCGGGAGTTAAAGCTTCGCCGCCCTCGGTTAAGGACAACCAATCCGCGCCGTAAAGCGTTCCCTCGGGGCGAACGTAAGCGTTTATAACGTCGTCCACATAAGAGGGCAGATTTGCCGCGGGAACTTTACCCGTAGCGTCAAGCCCCGCTACTCCGCCTGCTTTGCCGATAACGCTTTTATCTACTTTATCGGGTATCTCGCCGATGATTTCGGGGAGCTGAGCCATAGGCACTTTCCCGTCATCGTCAAGCCCCGCAACGCCGTCAGGCTGTCCGATACTTTCCTTGTCGACTTTCTTATCAAACTCGACCGCTATATCCCTGTAAACAGGCGGTAACTGCCCAAGAGGCACATAGCCCTCGTTGTTCAATCCCGCCACTCCGTCGGGCTGTCCTATACTCGACTTATCCACCTTTTGCGAGGCGGTTTCAGCAAGCTGTCCTACGGTTACGGGCGAATCGTCGTCCGCTCCTCTTGGGATGTGGTATTTGCCGTCTTTATCCGTGCCGAGTATACCGTGCGGGAGTGCTTCCCCGTCCTTTAAAACCTTACGGGAAGCGGAGTTGTCCGTATCGTCTTTAAGCGACGGCTGAACGTAAAGCAAATCGTAAGTCGAATTTGCGTCAAGCTTATCGACCTTATCGCCGAGGTTCTCCGTAAGCGGTTCTATGTACTTGTCGTAAATTCGGGTTTCGACGTCGTTCGCTTCCGTTTTTGATAACATTCCGATATTCTGTTGAACGAAGCTTGTGCAGGTTATCGTCGAAAAGATTTTGCCCGTGCTTAATTTGAGCTGAACGGATATCTGTATCGACCCCGCAACTTCAAGTACGCCGCTTGCCGCCGTCAATGTTGACGTATACACGCCTACGCCGCTTTCCTGCTTAACGCTCATATAGAGGTCGTTAATTGCCAAGCCGTCCGCTCTGATAACGGACAGGCTCGCAAGCGTTACGCTGTTTACAGTCTCTTTCGGCGCGCCTTCAAGCCGAACCTGAATAACCGCGTCGCCGTAGGTCGAGTTAGCAACAAGGACGTTATCGTCGATGTTCGTTATCTGACCTTTATCGTTTACTGTGATAATCATACTGCCATAATGTCTCCTTTATAGTTTTCGTTTAAATTCGAAGTAAAATCTTTGATTTTTTGCAATCGACATATTAAAGCCGATAAGCAAGTTTCCAGAGCCGTCGCCTATGGCGATTGATTTCTGCCCTGCCCCGAGGGTTAAGGCTTTATTGCATTGGAGATACAGGAACTCGTCGTTGTTTCCGCCGCCGCCTACTTCGAAGTAATTCGAGAACGCGCCCGTCTGCATAGTTCCGTTTACTTTTGTGTCGCCCGTTTCGTAGAGCTTATCGCCGATAAATACGCACCGCGGCTCCTGGTCTTCGGATATAACAAGCGTGTTCTGCGTGGCGATCGCCTCGCCGAGTACGATATCCCCGTAACTATCCTCTTTGGGAAGATATTCAAAGCTAATAAAAAAGACGGGGCGTTGCGTCCTGTCTTTGTAATACTTTATATTAAGCTCATCGGAAATAACGTTTTCTCCGCCTTTTGTTATTTTTGGGTAAGTTCCGCCGCCGCTTGTGATATTATTCTCTACGCCCTGCTTAGAAGCTAAATATAACGAGAAGTTAGTCGCCTCGCCGTAAGAATTGACGTACGGATTAAATAGCATTTGCATTCCGCCGCCCTCTATAAAAGAAATCTGCCGCCCGCCACGCGTGTAGCCCGCTGAATAATTATCCAACGGTTGAGCCATAAACACCACGTTTTTATCTGCGCCGTAAGCCAGGCAAGGCAGCGCGTAATACTGCGTATTGTTCAACCCCGCTTCCGGGCATTTAAAATACATATAGCTTATTCGCGTTGCTTCTATCCTCTGATATCCTGTAATCCCTGTTACGAATTGAAGTCTGAACAGCAAATCAAATGGCTGACTGTATATATCTGGCTTATTTTTTGAGACTGTTATATAATACTTAAGGTGTATCGGACAGTCGGTTGCTTCAAGCGGTATTTCGTAAAGCCGCTTCTCTCTGTTTACTCCGATACGCTCGTTTATCGCCTGGTAATCTTTTGTGCAGTAATAACGAACCTTTATCTGATTATCGTAAACGCTATGTTCGCGCTTTGTTATAACATAGCCGTTAAGGTAGCTGTTACGCCCTGTAAGCCCGCTGAATTTACCCATAACGGGCATAAGCTGACTGAAATCGTCGCAGTGGAAATCGAGCATTAACTCCTCGTTTCCCGTCCTGCGAGCTAAGCTTCCGAGCGACCTGCCGTGCCGAACTATATCTATACTGTTTGCGTTCTGTCCGTCGAGAATGCCTATCTTTAAGCGGTCGTTATCGTAAACGCCAGGTTTACTGACCTCGATAAGAGTATCGACACGGGGGATAAATTCGGCTTGAAAGTTAAGCTCTAACATTGGTGTTTGTAAAACAATATCTATAACAGGATAATTCAAGTAGTCTGTGCTACCTTTACTATCAGCTATATTATTTTCTTTTAAATATTGATAAATCTCACTATTTTCATACTTCTCTAAGTCTTTTTTTATATTCTCCATCAATGTTGAATGCGTAAGAAAAATCGTTTTATACACTTTTGACATTCCTATTACAGAACTTCCTTTTGTGTATGGCATATGAATTTTCTTCTCATCGGGTGTAAGCAAATCGTAGACAGAATTATCTATAATCATATTAGATAAATCCCAAAAAAACGATAACGAAAAATATCTTATATTGTCATCAAGCATTCCAGTAGCATCGACCTGAATTGCCACTTTCAAATTGCTCAATTTACCTACTTTAAAGCTTGTAACATCTTCTATCGGCAACCCTAAATCAGCAAGGATATTTTCAGTTGTCAATTTTGCTTCTGTGCAAGTAAAGGGATGTTCACCCGTTTTCATAAGACTTTTTGAAACGGAGTTATAACCGCGGGCTTTTAATGTTCCGAAATAGTTATCGATTGATACTTCGCCCTCGTCGCCCATATACTCACCATAGCCGCTTAAATCGGTTATAGGCGTAAATTCGTTTTTGCTCTTATGTCCGATAACAATCTTGAATATATCGCTACCCGAGAAAGATATAGCGTCAACATATGGGATAATGTGAGCGACCTCAAATATACGATATAAAGCTTCTCGGAGTGTAATATTATCGAAGAAGAAATCTTCAGAGCTGAATTTATTCAATAACGTATACGTTGTATTGCTTAATTCAAGCCTTTGAGTTTCGTTATAAAGCCTCGGCTCGGCATTAACCAACAGTCTATATATTTGTACGGCAAGCGTCGAAGCCTTTTTTGTGAGGTTGCAGTTATAAATATAAATCGTATCGAGAATTTTCGTAGGCTCAACTAACGAAACCGTCTTTTCGTAGGTCATTTTATCGGCATTATCTATTTGCCTGTGGTCTATGCCTACGAGATACTGCTTGTCGGTTATTTTGTTCTGAGTGTTGCCTGCCTCGTCCGTAATAGTCGTTTTTTCCGTAATTTCGATTATATCGTAAGGCTCGAAAAGCTCGGGGATAACGTTTTCCCCGTTACAAGCCTTTAAGTGCAAAACAGCTGTATTCATTCCGTCGTCCATACTTTCCGTTATCGGAACACCCGTAACTAAATCGCCGTCGGTGGTTATGACCGCGCCCGCTGAATTTGTGTTATCGAAGATAATCGTCGAATTGCCTGTTTTTTTGCTTTTATGAGTTATGTTTAAATAATTCATTGACATTTAATCACCTTATTTAAACGCCGCGTAGCCCGTTCTTTGAGCGAGCCAGCGGGCGTTTTTATCTGCCCTTGCTCTTTCGCTGTAATAGTTGTAAACATTCAATCCTGTTGATATTGCCGCGCCGCCCACAGCTACCGCAAGACCTGCGAAGCCGCCCGCCGCAAAAGCCATACCAAAGCTTGCAACGGACATTCCTATACTTGTAGCGGCTTGTAAATTGCTTTGAGTGAGATAATCACCTGTTATATTGCCGTAATTATTCACCGCCGCCATTGCGACTTTCATACCCTGCTGACGGGCAAACGCTTTTGCGATTTTACCCTGCGATACGTTTTTGGACTTATCAACCCCGGGCTGACTTCCGAAGTTACCTTTGTCCTCTTCCTGCTTTTCCTGCGGCGTTTTAAGCTCCTCACCCGTACCGTCTCCGCCTTTTACGCTAAGGTTAAGATTTATGTTGTACGTTCTGTCATCTACTTTTTCAACCGCCATATTACACCTCTAAGGTTATCAGGTACGACCCCGTATTGTTTTCTATACCGCCCGAAAGCGAGAAGCGTTTAACGGGGATATCGTGCTGAAACCAGGACAAGGTTATATCGCCGTCGACGTTTACCTGCCCGATAGCTATCTGATAAAGCAGTTTCTGAAACGGATCCGTCGTAGTGGACGAGTTTCCTAAGTAATCTTTCATAGCGACCTGCAAAACGTAGCTCCTTATCTCGGAAAGCTTTTCAGATTGCTGAATTGCACTCCCGAAAGATTGATAGGTGTCGTAAGCGGGGTTATACGAGAACTCAAAACGCATGAGCTTGGTAACGTCGTATTTCGTGCCGTTTATAGTCAAGTAAAACATCGGGGTGGTAACATATGCGTCTACGCCGTAATTAAGGCTTATAATCCACTGAACGGTGCAGACTTTCATAGTTCCGCCGCCGTGCCTTATTTCGGTCGTTTCGCCGAGAACGTAGGGCGTGTTATATATACCCCTGTAAAGTATTCGCTTCTTGTCTATATCGACGTTCATAAGCATTGCGTTGTAAGCCTCGGCTAAATCGCAAAGATTGCTCATAAAGTCGTTTTTAAGGTTAAGCGGCACAAGGAAATTGACGATTACGGGCATTGTGTTAAGGTCGTAGCCCTCGATAGTACTCTTCGTAACGTTCCCGCCCTGCACGAGCATAAGCACCGTTTTATCGCTCTTATCCATAAGCGTATTAACCTTAAAGGCGTTATCGTTTACGGCTACCACGTCGTAGCCTTTGTCCGCTACTCTTTCTTTTAAATAATCTTTATACCATACTTCAAATCTCATAATGTCCTTGCCTTTGCCTCTCTCTTTTCTGCTGCTTTATCAAGTTTCGCCTGCCATATAGCGTTATTTGAATGGACTATCTCCTCGGCTTCCGCTTCCGTTATAGAGCCTTGTAAAAGGCTGTCAACAATCGGTAAAGCGATTTCAAGCGCGCGGTTTATCCAACCCTCGTTCGGGTTTGTATGCCCTTTTAAAGGCGGGTTAAAATTATCCCAACTTTCGTTCGTATAAGGCGCGTACTGCACCGTATCGTCGCCTATGGTTATAAACAGGCGTTCATTCTCCGCGTTGATAGATTTACTCAGATTACCCGTTTTAAACGGGCAATTTACCTTTAAGACGGACAAAATCACGTCCTGCGCCAAATATAGCTTGCTCCACATAATCAGCCCTGTAAGTAAATAAAATAGTTTTTCTGGAACATTCCGCCGCCTTTCTTCCTCACGCACGAAGCACCGAGAACGGTGTAGCTTACGTCGTGCCAGATAACGGTGTCGTCCGCCTCTATCTTCGAGGCTATATTGTCCGACGTGGCGAGCGTTAAAGTTGCTTCGCTCACTGTTGAAGTAGAACCGGGGATAAAGTTCCTTTCGCTTCTGCGCGTGAACTCGTATTCATACGCAACGAAGCTTTCGCCTACGTTTTGCGCGCCGAGAAATTCTCCCTCCGCGCTTACTATGTGTTTTTTCCAAATCGCAAAATCCGAGCCTATGTGTATCATTTGCCCCACCACCCTATCGGCACGGGGCTTCCATAATCTAAGCCGTTGTATAAAAGCCCTGCGTTTGAAAGTATCTTAATCGCCAACGGCGAGAACTGCTTTGCGCGTATTTCTTTAACCGAAAGCGAAGTATTATCTACGTCGTTATAGCCTGTTAAAAGCGAGAAATCTCCGCCCGCTATGATATACGTTATCTGTTCCGTCATAGCGTTTCTGAATGCCGCAGCCTGCATTACGCTCATATTTTCGAGATTAGTGAGCGGCGACCGCGATTTAATTTCTTCCTGCAATATACGTTCTACACGGTTTACAAGGGCTACACCGTCGCCTAAAAGCATACTCAGCTGAGGGTGCGCCTTTACAAGCTCGTTTAAGTCCTTGCCCGTATAGCTCGCGTATTCGGCTATGAATTTGTTTGCTTCGTTAAAAGTCATTTCTTATCTCCTGCCCCGTAAGGGGGAGCGGCTTTGCGCTGTGTGTTTCAAAGCCGCTCGTTTGTTTATCACGCCGAAGCGGTGATGTTGAAAGCGATACCGTCGACTTTCTTATTGAGGATAAATACGTCCTCGTAAGCTTCCTCGTAATAGTAATACTTGCCGTTCGTAACCGCCGAAGGCTCGGTAAGGTTTACGAAGCTGTATTTCTCGGGAGTGATAACCGCCGAGGGGTGAACAAGGAAGAGGTTAATCTGTCCTGCCTTAGCCGCGACTTCGCAACCCTCGGTGAACGTATACGCCGTCTTCATACAATCGGACGGAACTTCGACGATTTCTACGTCGTCGAGCATTTCAATCTGTCTGCGGACAACGTCGTCCGTTGCGGTAAGTCTACGCTGAAGAGCCGATTTAAGATACGTGTTCATCGTCGGGGTGAGGTAAAGGATTCTGCCCTGCGTGGGTACTCTCTTGTCGGTCATAGTTTCCATCATCTTATCGATTACGGAAAGTATATTCGAGGCGGTGACTGCCGTTGCGTCTGCCGTCTTGGACTGCGCCGTCCAATCCTTATATACCTTGCTGATAAGGTAGCAGTCTTTTTCCTTGAATTTCTGTTCTTCGTTGAAAACTTTGGTTATGTTCGTAATCGAAGCAACGACGTTCGTTTCGTCTATATCCATAGGGTGAACGAGCGTCGACCACATACGGAATTTCGCGAGCGTTTTAGTTTCCCAAGTGTTGTTATAGTTTCTCGCTGCAGTTCCGATAGAATCTCTGTCCGCGTCTACACGACCTTTAACGGAAAGAATCGGAATCTGAATGGTGTTTGCGTTTACCCAACGACAACGCGAGTTGTTCTCGGAAGAGTAAAGTCTGCCGAAATAAAGGGCGTAGGGGTACGCCTGTGCCAGGGCGCGGGAATATTCCTGCGCGTAGTTCAAATTTGCCTTAGTGAATGCCATTTTTGTTATCTCCTATAAAAAATTTCTTGTTGTTTAACCCTCTTTTTTACGAACGCCCTGGAAACCGAAATTAAACGTTCCGTCGTCTGCGTTCGGGTTTTTGCCCGCAGGGGGTAAGCCTGCGCCTCTCGGAGCGGGTGCGCTATCCTCGAACAGGTAGCCGTCCGACTCTTTGAGCTGTGTTAAAATCTCGGAAAGACCTGCGACCTTGCCGTCTTTTATTTCGGCTTTCTCAAAGTCGAATTTGCCGTTTAACGCGCCTTTAAGCGCGCCGAGGTTCTTCGGCTTTGCATCTTTCAGAATGTCGTCTATGAGGTGCTCTCTCTCCCTCGCGTTGTACTTCCGCGTATACTCTTCGTCTTTGGCTTTGAGCTGAGCTTTAAGCTCGTCAATCTGCGCCTTGACGGTTTCGGGGCTGTTCTTTTTAAGCTCGTCAAGCTCTTTCATAAGCGCGGCGTTCTCTTCCGATTTAGCCTTAACGTCTGCTTCAAGGGTCTGATAACGCCCTTTCCCAACGTACTCGCCTTTTGAAAGGTCGAAAATTTTTGCGCCCATTTCGCCTAAGACCTTGTCTGCCTCTTCAACGGTCATTCCGTCTTTGTACTTCTCACCGAGAATTTCTTTGATTGCCATACAATTACTCCTATCACGACTCTCGTTTTAAGCGGTGTCTCCCGCGGTCGTGTCGCCTGTTTAAACGTCGGGCGGCGACATATTTTGCGTTTAAAGCTCCGCCGAGCAGGTATAAAAAAAGACGGGGTACTTACCTCGTCTTGATTTATTAAGTTAAAAATTTGCATTAAAAAAGGCACAGGTTACCCTATGCCTTGATTAAGTTGTGTCTAATATTTAGGTAATTTATCAAAGGGATTTTTATCTAAATATTCCGTGCATTCTTTTTCGTCATTTAATATATCTGTGGGAATACGGTCGCCGTGACTATAATAAAAATAAGCACAATAGTGATATGTTTGCTCCCCCCCTATTTTTTTTCTTATAGCCATATCTTCCTTTTTGTTATAAAAAAGGCACTGTTTGCACTGCTTCATTTTTTCAAAGTCTCCTTTAACATTTTTTCAATATAATCAGGCAACTGTTCCCCGTTTATATGAGCCGCAAAACACTCGGAAAAAAACTCGCTTGAATTCTTGTTTGCATATTGTGATATTTTAAATATATCGCCTGTTTCTTTTGCTTTGTTATATGTAGAATCGACCAACCATCTTGAATGGTTACCTCGAACATATATCTCGTAAGACGGCTTGTATTCATTTAATCCGAAATATTGCTTTGCAAGAACGTGTCCATATTCGTGAGCTATGACTGTGGATAACGGATTATCGGAAGAGTCACTAACTCCCCACCGTGAATATTTCAAACGTTCTTCCATTTGCTTGATATAATCTTTAAGCTTATTCACATAACCCTTAGGATATCTACCGCTTTCAATGTCTTTTTGCGCTTTTTTTATTATTTTGCGATATTCCGCAATTTGAGCTTTCCTATCAACACGTTCAGGAGTTTTATTTAAATAGCCTGTATCGATATTAAGTCCTTTTGCGTTTGCGCTTGCGTAAATGTTTTTTCCTAATTTTTTAACGGTTATGGTTTCAAGCTTATCAATCGGAAACTCGGTTGTCAACCGCTTTAACGTCTGATTTACGGTGTTAAGCGCGTCTACGTTTTTCACGCCCGAATAGTTTACGTTTTCCGAGAACTCTTTCGCCTGCTCTTCCGCTTCCTTAACAGTGGTTGCGGGAACAAAGTCCTGTGTGTCTATTGTAACACCGCTTTCCGTGTTTTGCAAGTCTTTTTAAAAATTAGCGTTCTTTTCGGTTACTTCCGTATCGTCTATCGTGCAACGGTCGGGATAATATGCCCGTCCGTTCCGAAACGAATACGCCTGATATAAAAGCGTTGCCTTACGCCATTTGCGCCGCAGTTGCTTTGCGCCCTCGTCGTCGCCCGCCGCCCTTAAAAGCCGTTCGTTCGTCTTCATATGTCGAATATTGTTCTCGTAAGCTCTTTGCTTTTTATCGATTGCATATTCTTTCTTAATCTGAGCCTCTGACAGCTCCTGTGGCGGTCGAGAACCCTCTGTATACTCTATCATTCGGTGACGGCAGTTATAACCCGTTATAATGCCGTTTCCGTCCTTTAACTTGCCTTGTAAAGCTTCGGACAGCGGGCGATAGGTTATTCCGTTCGCCTTTCCGCTTTTCCCGCTTATGCTCCATAGCTTGCCTTGAAAGTCTTTACACCTCGGCGAGCAGTTCGGGTGTTGAGATGTCCACACAAGGTCAACGCCCGATTGCGCGAACTTCTGTAAGTCCTTAACGTTTGCGTCGTACCTTACCGCCATTTCCGCGCGGTTACGAATCGGCACTTTATACACAACGCCGTCCTTTCTCGTAACGACAAGCGGCGGGTCTGCCGCTAAGGCTTTCATTGCAAGGCGAACGCTTCGCTTGTAGTCCGCTATAAGCGGCTTGCCTATGTTTATGCCTCTGTCGTGCATAGGTCGGATAGTGTTAAAGTAGCTCTTTGAGTCGTTGCCTACGCCTATGCGGTAAACATTCCCGCTCATAGACAGCAGGTTGCGATTGACCGTCTCAAACGTTCGGGTCGTGGTGTAGTACCACTTTTTCGCCGCGGTAACCAACGCTTTGCGGTTTTGTTCCCGCAAAGCCTCGTTATCTATCGTCTTGCAAAAGTCGGATATAAGCTTATTGAGCTGACGGGTTATTTCGTCCTCTGATACGCCTTTCGCCACGTTCCCGACTATTGCTTCCTTTATCTTTGTAATTACCGTCTGAACGGCAATTAAAGCCTTTCCCGCTACGTTCGGTTCAACGGGCGTAAACGACCTTAAATCGCTCAATCGGTATCACCGCCCTGTTTATCGTCGGTTTCTTTTTTATCGTCCTTGTTGTCCGTTTCGTCCGTCTCGTCGGTATCGTCGTCCTCGTCCGTATCTACACCCGTAAGCTCTGGAAGTCCGTTCGGGGTATCTGTTGCCATACCGTTTTCAAAGAGGATAACGTTCACCTCGTCGAGTATCTGTTTTTCGCTCCACGTTTTATGAAGCTCTCTTACGGCGTTCTGCGTGGACGATATACCCTGAGATTTCGCAAGACCCCATATATCCACAAGGTCTTTATCCGTATCCTGTAAATACTCGCCGAAATCAAGCGTTACCGTCGAAAGGGTGATATCCATATCGGGGAGCGGCATATCGTCTTGCTTAACCCCTACCCTGTTCAAAAGGTAAGTGTTGAACGCAAGAAGCTGAGAAAGCACTTTCGCAAGGTACGGCGTCCAGAGTTCGAGCTTAGCCTTACGCGTTTCAAGCGTGACCTTGTTCCTCTCCTGCTGGCTCTCCGCGCTCTGATTGATACTTTCAAGCCCCGTTATGCCTATGCTGTACGGAGATAAGCCCGCTTTGTTTAACGCTACCGTAACTGCTGTTAAATACTTAGCCTTGTGTTCTTCTGTCTTGTCGGGTATCTGGTCAACGACACGGTTTTTGTTTGTTCCCTGCTCCTGGTCTATGTCGCCCTCGGTAAGGACGTAGTTCTTAGTAAACCCGTCGTCGGGAGTTAATATCTCGCCTGTGTCCTTATCCCTGCGGAAGTTGTTGCTCGAATAGTATCGGAACGTTCTGTTATCTCGTATCTCGTTGATAATGGTCGAATACGCTTCGTCCACTGCGTCGAACGAATCGGTCGCGCCCTCGAAGTCGGAAGCTCCGTAATTCGAGTGCGGAAATTCAAGCGAGGGAAGCTTATTCGGCTTTTCAAAAGCAAGCATACCCTTTAAACCCGTAAACACGATTTCGTCGTCGGCGTTTACTGCTTCGACAATCTTCTGCGTTTCGGATATAGAATTAAGCGGCACACGCTTATCTTCGCCTGTGGATAGCTCATAAAGCTCGTAGCGGATAACTGCGTCGCCCGCTCCGTCAGTTGTGTATATCTCGTCTAAGCGGTATTTACGCTCTGTGTTTCCCTTTTTCTCTTTATCCTCGTACCAGGTCTTAAATACGATAGCAACGGTCTCGTTACGCTCTTTTACGACCTCTGTCGCCATAATATCCGCCGCCTCGACTATCGGGAAATTAGAAAGCTCGGTATCGAACGAAAACTTAATAAAAGAGTGTCCGCCCCAACTCTCGTTAGTCGCACACTCCGTTAAAACGTCTCTTAATTTCACTTTGTCGATAAGCTGTAAAGTGTAATCGGTAGCCGCCTTTGTCTTATTCTTGTCAACCTCTCCGCTGTCTTTGTATACCGATACCGTCGGGGCGATGCCGTTGCCGAAGAGGATCCTCGGCATTTTGGAGCAGATAAGTCCGGGAAGCCCGCTGTGTATCATACGATAAGAAAGCGGCGCACGCGTCCAAAAGTAATTGCAAGTACGATATTCAAGCGTTCCCACGAAGAAACGGCGCAGTACATACGAATTGCCCATAGACCACACGCGGTATTCTGTTATACGCCGCGAAAAGTCCTTATCCGTTTCATTATCGATTATAGCCACCGCATACGGGTTAAATTTAATTGTATTTCTCAACATATTCAAATCCTTTTGCAAGCGGTTGAGCCGCCGCCTTATGAAAAAATCTTTTAAACTCATATCTTACCTCTCTCGGTCGCCACCTTTAAAAGCGCGTTCATATGACGAGTAACGGCATATTCCACGCTGTCCATAATATCGTTGTGCGGCTCGTTGTTGTCTTCTCGTTCTTCGCCTTTCTTGCCCTCTGCCCACTTCGCTATTTTATACGCCTGTAAGGCTCTCTTTCCGCCCTCATTGTCGTTAAAATGAAACCTGCCCAATGATAACAAGATTATCAGTAAATCAATTCTCGCCTTGATTGTAGCCTTGTACGACCCTGCCACGGACGGGAGATAAACCGAAGCGAAAGACGATTGCATATCTTTGATATAGTTCTGCTCTGCACTGTCGATAAATACGCCCTCGATATAAATACCCTTATCGAGCCAACCTCGGACAATGCTTTCGATACGCTCAGTCTTTTCTCTGTACCCGCAGTTTGCGAATGGCTGACAGTCCATAACTGCCGCCTCGGAAAAGTCTCGTTTGAAGCCTATAAGCGACACGGAGTTCTTCGCCCTTGTCGCACCTATATCTACGCCTACGGTGTATAAATCGAAATAATCGTATTCGTAGTGCTTAGTTACCTCGTCGGTTAGGTAATCGAGGAATATAAGCTCGCCAGGCGCGCCACGCTCGCCGAGTACCTTTATCGTGTAGTAGTACGACCCGACGGGGTAAAGGGCTTTTGCTCTCTCTATCTTCTCGGGTGTCATTACGGGGTTATCCTCGAAAGTCCAATGCATATAATAACGCCCCTTGACCTTAGGCGATTTCTGCATATCCGCTATGATAGAAGCGGGAGCTTTGCCGATAATCGTCGAGGTGTTTATATAGTCCGTATAACACCAATGAGACGGGATATCGCCGTTAAGCGTGAATATTGTGAACGGGTGGTCGAATGAGACCTGACGGGAAAAACATTCGTCTACAAACTGTTTGTCGGCTATATTGACCTCGTCTATAAAGACGCACTCAATTGACGAACCGAGGACTTTCTTCCACTGCGATATATTCGAGTAATTCACGAGCATTATCTTTTTGTTAATTCGCCCGATTGTGACTTTTATGTAATAGCTTCCGATTTTGTCCTTATCAAGCTTACAGTAAGGCGAGAACTGCGGAATAAGCCCTAAGCCGTCCGCTTCGAGTACGTTGTTCTTTATCGTGTCAAAATCTCGCCCTGCTATAAGGTGCAGGAAGCCGTCGGATTGTACCACTCTATAAAAAAACGCTTGAACGGCTGTAACGGTCTTAGATGACCTTACAGTACCCTCAAACGTTAATAAATTGACTTGCGGTTTTAACGCCACAGAAACGGCGTCAAGCATTTTATCCGTGAATTGAATATTACTCACCGTCTGCCTCGCTTTCCGCCTTATCGTTAGTCGTAGGCTCTTCTACGCCCTCTACGCGGCGGGCTTTGAGTTTATCGGTGATTGCGAGAACACTACCGCATTGTTCTTGTACTCCCGCCGACGTTCCGTTTTCGGTGAGCGCAAAGTTTTTATCCACTGCTATGCCGTAGGTTGTGATAAGCTCTTTCGTGGGGAATGATTCGGGGTGTTCCGTCAATCGCCGAATAAGCTCATTCGCCGAACGGTTTAAAATCTCGGAATTAAGCTTACAGATTTCTTCTTTTTTTAACTGTTTAAGCTCGTTGAAAGCCTTTTTCTTCTCGGGGTTCTTCTCGATTTCTTTCTTGATAGTGTATACGCTACCTCGCGAAAACTCATATCCCTTAGCTTTAACCTCTCTTTCAACTTCCGAGGGGGTTCGCCCTGCCGCAAGAAGCTGATAAGCGAGTTCCCTTGCTCTGCTATCGCTTTTCTTGCCTCTCACGGTTACTCCTTATAACAAAAAAACGCCGACCTTTCGGACGACGTTTATAAATTTTTATGCTACCATTATAGCACGCAAAAAGTAACTTTCGGTAACTTTTGGTAACTTTTTTATGAAATTTTTTTTCACAAACGGGCTTGTAATTCCTTTACTGCCCACCGAAGAAACTCGGCTTTTTTCATTCCCGAAGCTGCAATAACCGCATTTATACTTTCAAGTTCTTCAGGCATTAAATTTACTATAAACGGCTTATATTTTCCGTTTATTTTCTTTGCGTAACGTTTGTCTGCGGCTTTCTGAGCTTCACTGCGCGCCATTTTGTCACACCTCTATTTCAAGCGTTATCCCACACTCCGACAAAGCTTCTATGGCTTCTTTATCCAGTCCGTGGGCGTGAGTAATTTCAAGCAACTTTGTAATTGCTAAAACAAGATTATCGGGCGATACGTTCATATCCTCGATTGCGGTTTTTGTGCTTTCTAAAATTTTCTTTACATTCATTTCTTTCGTCTCCTTGACTTTTTTATTTTTTTTTCGTATAATGTATTTAACCTAATCGGCAAGGGGCTTTCGCCCCCGCCTTTCGGTTTAGCGGTCTTACCGCTTGCTTTGTGCCTTGTTTACGACTTTAACGGTTACGGTTGCAACATTTCCGTTTTTGTCATAAGTTACTTTTATGTAGCTTATTTCGTAGCAAGGCTTTTTTGTTTGCTTTTGCATTTCGTTTACCTCCTTTGTTCTTTGTGATTATATTATATCATAGTTTCTATGATATGTCAACTATTTTACGCAAGTTTTTTTAATTTTTTTTATAAAAAAAGACGGATTTCTCCGCCTTTTAATTATTTGTTTTCTTCTTTAAATTCCTTTATGTACTTCTTACACGTCCACAGTTGAGCAAGCCGAACGCAGGCAAGCGCGGATATGTTCTTCGGAACTCCCCACGCATAGCCGCGTTGCCGTTCTATCTCCGTGTATGTCAAGTCTTTGATGTAGAAGTCAAACAGAACGTTCTCCCACTCGGGGTTATTAAGCACCCGAATAAACTGCTCGATTTCCTCTCTAATAGCGTCTTTCTTATCCCCGAGTTCGTTGAGTTGTTTCCCGAGCTTTTCTGACTTATCCATAAGCCCCTCTAAGCGCTCTTTTACGCCGTTTCCGCCTTGCACGGAGATTTTATCATACTTTGTTGTTTGCAACCCGTAAAGGTCGTTATTAACTGCGTAAAGGTTATATTTAACCCTTTCGTAGTCTGAGCAGGCTCTTTTATAACGTCTTAAATACTCTTTAACTTCCGCTCTGTTCATTTTACACCTCGGTTATTTATTTGTGTCTTTCCTATCCCTCGGTTGTTTAGAGCTTTTAAATACTTTTCATCGGCAGTAAACCCCAACCTTTTAAGCTTTTCAGACGGGTTGAGAGTGTCGCCGCAAATAATGTTGTTGGCAAGTATTCCGCTTGCTAAAAGAATAGTTAAATCGCTTGCTTGCGGAAACTGTTCTATAAACTGCCTTAAAAGCCGTGTTCGGCATTCGTGGCAATTATCAGCTTGAATATCCACGCCTACAACGCTTGCAAGGGCTTTTAAACCATCCTTTTCGCTTTTGCAAAGCTTATACTTACGGGCGAGGATTTCGACGAGAAAATTCCCCGTTCCGCAAGCGGGTTCGAGAAAAGTACTTTCGATATTTTCCCAAACCTCGCTCGGGATAAGGTCGCACATTGCTTTTACTTCGCGTTCTGCGGTAAAAACCTCTGCAAATTGTTTAACGCGTGTTTTATTTTTTATCTGGTTCATTTTGAAAGTATTCGGCTATATAAATATAGCAATTATTGAAATCAGGTTTGAAATTATTGTCTCTGCTGAAACCCGCATTACACGCTTTGTTGTTTGTGCAGACTTTGCAACAATCTTCCGAGCTTTTCTGAATAAATTTCGCCATAAGCATTATCGTATTATTCATTTTGAATGCCCTCAATCTTTCTTTTATACTCCTCTTCGTGGGATTTCGCTTCTTGTTCGGTTAAATAAATATCGTTTTCGCTGAATTTTCCGCCGTATGTGCAGTACATAACTCCACCTCGAAAAATCTCAATGCAGAATATTTCGACCTCTTGCTGTACTATTTGCCCCAAGTACCGACGAGGAAAGAATTTATTTACCCACACCTTTTGCCCGATGTCATATTTCGTTTCGATTTTCATAGCCCTGTCTCCTATACGTACCTTACAAGTTCCCAATGCCAGTTACATAAATCATAACTTTTTACTTTATACAAACAGCGGTAATAATGTTATTTGTTTATTCATAATGCAGTTTCCTCTATGTAGCACCAACTTTGCGGCGGGCGGGTTACGACATTATGGCATACAGTTTCATAACGATCATATTGTCCGCCGTGATACAAGGCGTATTCTTCTTCGTCGGGCGAGATAATAATTGAACCGTACTCACACCCCTCGCAGTACTGATATTTGTCCTTGCAAGGCTTATAAAACCCACTCAACTCTTTCGGCTTGTCGTAAATCTTTAATTCGGATATATGCCAACCGTAAAGGGGCTTGCCATTTGCATACTCTCTCATTTCTGCGACAGTTAAACACGTTTCGTACAATGCTGTAAATCTCTTAAAACGTATGCCGTATTCCGACGGGGTAAAATCTGCGACGTAGTCGCAGATAAACTCGCCGATTACTTTGCCCATATCCGTGTAGCACGATTTGCCTTTAAAAAATGAATTAAATCTATCGTTTAAATAACATCTTTTACTCTCTTTCGTTTCATAGATGTAAGCCTTAAACGGCATTTCTTTTGGCGCAGTCTTGCGCACTTCAATTGTTTTTTTGCCTCTTGCTATTTTTTCGCACCATTTCGGTTTGATTGATATTAAAACTGATTTCATCTTACCACCTCGATTTTCTTAACGTGCGTTTTACGGAAAGTCCAATTTTGAGCCTGATAACGGTCGGGCTTCCATTCTGCGCGGGTTAATACACCTGTTATGATTGTATCGTCGAAAAACGTTATCTTGACTTTCTTGCCTAAAAGAGCGTTCAACTCTTCGCTTTCGTGAGTGTATTTTTTCATTTCTTAAACTCCTGTAAACGTTTTATTTCGCGGTTTATATACCACGCCGCCTTTTGCAAATCCTCGATTTCTTTTTCGGAGTTTTTCTTGCCTGCCCTTGCTATGTACTTGACCGCATTCCCACGGTGGAAGTTAAGCCTCTTGTCCTCGATAAAGTCGATTACTTCTATCTTCCCGTCCGTATAATGCGACGGGTGATTTACTACATCGTTCATTTCTCGCCTTTTCTCCTTTTAATTTCGTTTTCGATAGCCGAACGCAAGAAATCTTCGTCTATTAAGTAAATATCGGTGAATTTCTCTCTTTTGGCAAAGTCTTGCATTACTTCATACAATACTTTCTCGCCCTCTTCCGTAACCCCTTTCATAACTTTCGCAACTGATTTTTGAATCAGTTCAAGTTCATAAGTATCGCCGTTATATTTTGTTACAATGGGGTTGGCTAAGGACTTAAAAGAAGCGTGTATTATAGGTTTATCGTTCATAGTGGTTTAATTCTATATCTCCTTTGTTAAAAGTTGTATTTCCATTTCTGAAAGTGATTTTATTTCGTCTGCCCACTCTTCTATACGCTCATAACATTCTTTCATATTTGACAAGTCTGCTCCTGTGTCTAAGAAAGTTGCGTATCTGTTTATAGCCTCACTTAATTTTAAAATTCGCTCGTTTTGGACAAACCAATGAGGAGTCACTCCAATAGGCAAATACTGAATATCATTCATTTTTTTAGTCCTTCCTCTACGATATCGTAAATTTTTTCAAGGTCATCTGACGTGATTCTGTATTGATACTTCCTCGCCGCCTCATTTCCTTCAATCTGAACATTAGTCAAAATCATTCTTATTTTGAATAAGTCATTATCAGCCCGCTTTAATTTTTGATACTCTTCCATATCTATAATTACCTGTGCCGCCATTATTTCACCTCTATATCTGGTAATTTAAAATCAAAGTAAATTTTGTAATGCCACGGGTCTGTATGCGTTCCGCTTATATCATCGACTACGTAAAGCGTATAATCGGTGAGGTATACATAATTCTTTTTGTATGTACTCGCCCCGACTTTCGCCGTCACAATGAGTTCATTGTTTTGATAATCGGTTTCGATGTTGATATAGCCCTCTATAAGCATTATCACCTTGTCGGTTCGGGCGTTATAAACCGTAACACGTCGTTCGCACTCGAAATATCGCGCTTGTTTTGATATGTTGCGATTAACCCTTTCTGCTTCTGAACAACCGCTTGCGCAGATTAAAATGCAAGCCGCCAAAATTGCAATTAAAATCTTTTTAATTCTCATATTATTACTCCTTTTCTCGACCTTCCTTTTTTAAATAGTTTTTCACGAATACCACAAACACCGCTAAATCTTGTCTTTTGTCGTCGGGTAAGCAATTATACTCCCCCGACTGTAAAAACGCCTTAGAAAGGCAATCTGCCCGTCTGATAAGGTATTCGCGCTCGTCTATCACTTTCAAATCTTCCATATCCGTTGTTCTCCTTAAAGAATAGCCTTTAAAATCGTCGCGCATAAGCACGCTACGCTTGCGAGTGCAATCATCAGGCTAAAAGACAGCCATACCATTACAAGTATTCGTTCGCGCCTTTTTCCGACAGGCGGCTTAAACATAAGTACTCCGAAAGCTATAAGCTCTATAATCGCCATTACGCCTAAAAACACGTTATACGCTTCTAACACTTTCTACACCTCTCTTTATGCTTATAAATGCTTTAAACTCTGCGCAACTGCCGTTGCAGGGCTTATCGCAGTGCGGGCATTGCGTTAAGCAATACTCAACCTGGCGGGAGCGTTTCACTCTCTCCTGTACTTTCGCTTTCCGTTCCCGATACGGGTTCTCGCCCCTTATCGGCGGGCTTGCTTTTACCGTCTGATGACGTATTATCATTGTCTTTCGTCTCCTTTTTGTTTTTTCGCTTTGCTTTAAGCTTGTCGTAAATCTTTCTTATCCCGAACGTTAAAGCTACGCAGATTACCGTAAACGGTGTAAACGGAGCGAGCCAGAACGCCCAGCACGCCGAGCCTATGCCCCACCACCATTTATTCCCGGTGATAATCGCCAGGAGATATGGAATCCATACTTCCGACGAAACAACGATGTTCACGATTATGTAAATCACGATATTCGTTCTGTCTTTGAGTTGCTTCCACGTTGATTTAAGAATTTTAACAAGCTTTGTTTTCAGCCATTTAAAGAATTTCATAAGCTCCTTTAAACGTCTTTCTTTGAATTTCCCTTAGTCTTCTTCGTAATACCTCGGCGCGTCGTCGGGATATTCCCAGTTATCGTCAAGATATCGTTTGTCCCCGTAAGTAGTAACACGAGTTTGCGTATCAAATGCAAGTACGAAATTTGCCCAATTTGGGCGCAAGCTTTCTTTCGCCTTATCCCTGAACGTAAGCAAGTAATCGAGATTGAAGAAACAATTCGGATTTCTTGACTTCTGTTTCGGGTATTCCTGCACTGCTATCCTGCACATCTCTGCGAGCATATCCGACGGAATGCTCGAAGTTAAAATTTGAATACTCGCGATTGATTGCTTTATTTCCGTTTTGGTTTGCCCCTTATAAAACTGTGGCGTAACCGTTCGGAAAAAGCTGTATAACTCCTTAGCCGTATCTTTCCTTTCGCTCGTGCGAATGCCGTTGCATATCGTCGCTAAATAAGTTTCCATTTCATATCCTCGCTAATATATCCGTCCAACTCTCCGTCGTTGCCGCGCCGTCCTTGCTTTTAGCAGGCGGTTTAATGGTCTTGTAATATCCCGATATAATCTTCTCGTATTGATTGCAGAGCCATAGAAACGACGTTACTTCTTTCAAGAAGTCGCTTTCGGCGATAGCCGCCGATAAACGGTCGAAATCGATATCCGAAATCTTCCCGTTATACCCGTCAACCTCGATATTCGGGTGACTTTCAAGAAAGACCTTTAAGCCTATGTTTTCCTCACTCTCCCCCGTTGGGGGGGTAGGGGGGGAAGAGAGAGATATATTTCTAATCTTATCTAATCTAATATGTGCTTTTTTTTCCGAGGAAATCGGTATTTCTTCCGAGGAAATCGGTATTTCTTCCGAAGTTATTTCTTTTTTGCCTGACTTAAAACAGTCCTCGTCAATCAGACAGTACTTCGGCATATTTATTAAGCGTCTGCACGCTTTGCACATTGCAATATATTGTCCTTGCATAGAAACACTGGTGATTATGCCCTCCGCCAGATAGCCTTTATCAATTAGGTCACTATCGGCAAGATAGTTAATGCACTCAGCTACGCGACGCGCTACTTTTCCAACGTTATCACCCGTTATCGCTTCCGCAATGTCATAACTTAAATCTTCTAAGCTTGAAAATTTAACATAATATCCGTCGTGACCGTAAATGTATGCGAGCAGATATAAATACGTTGATAACCCAATCGGTCCGTAAAGCCGCCTTAGGGACTTTATTTTTTTATTGCTGAAAAAATCCGTTTCAACTCGGAAGAAATCAAAAGATGTCTTTTCATTTCTTCCCATTTTTCTTTTACCTTGTTATTTCTCTGATTTCTATACCGTACTTTTCCGCTACAAGTCGTTTTTTAAGCCTGTAAAGCGGCGTCATTGTTATTTCCGACTTGGTGTCCTCGATAACGAGTTCGCCGCGTTCTCGGTACGAAAAATCGGCTATATACGCGATTTCCCTACCGTACTTACTTTGCGGTATAAGCGGTATTCTTACTTGTCGTTTCAGCTCCGTTATCGCTCCCGACCGTTCGAGCAATTTCAGCTCGTGCCACCGTCGAAGCTCTAACTTACTGTCGAACTTTCCGTCCTCGGTATCAACCCGCTGAGCGTGATATTTGCTCGTCTTCGTCGAAAATACGTTGCTTCGGCATTTCGGGCAAACAGTGCCACGCTCTACGGGCGCGCCGCATATCGCGCATTTCATCAGAACGGAAGTTCTTCCTGAACCTCTTCAAGCTTAGGCTTTGCAGGCTCTGCTTTGGCTCTGACGGGCGTTTTCTCCGCTCCCGAGGCATTATCCGACGGGGAAAGAAATTCGACTTCTTCGGCGATTATATCGGTCGCCATTCGTTTATTACCGTCTCTATCTTCGTATGTACGATTTTGAAGCCTGCCGACTACGCAAACCTTTTTGCCTTTGCAAAGGTATTTAACACAGTTCTGAGCCTGCGCTCTCCACACAGTAACGTTGAAGAAGTCCGCTTGCCTTTCGCCGTTCTCGTCGGTGAAAGGACGATTTACTGCAATAGATAATCTGCTGTAAGGTATTCCCGAAGTAGTTTCGCCGCCCTCGGGGTCTTTGGTGAGATTGCCGATTAAAATTACTTTAACCATTGTTTTAAACTCCGTATCTTATTTTGTCTCTGAATTTTACAAGGGGCGATATACGCTTGTTAAGCTCTTCTATACGGCTTGAAAGCTCCGCCCAGGAGTTCTCGACAAGCGAAAGCTCTTCGGGGCTTGTGGCTATCTTGTAGCCGTTATTCGTGCCGCTTGTAGACAGTACGGGCAATTTATGCGAAATCTCGGTTATCGCCATTCTTATCTGCCGTTCGCCGATGTTATAAATCTGCATAAGCTCTTGTTTCGTGTAAAAGCGTTGACGAAGAAGTCGAACCATTGAATTAAGCCTTGCTCTCATTTCTTCCGTATACGCGGGCTTTTGAACGTCCATATCTCTCCTTTCTCGTGGCTGTGTGGGGCGGTGCCGATGACCACAAATAATTTTAAATTTATTTACACACCCGCCGCCCCTCGGGTTTGTATCGAGTTAAGATTTTTTGTTCTGCTGTTTGAGATACTTTTCTTTGCACTCCGCACAGCAGCACGCGAATCCGTAAGCCGCTTTTATCTTTTGATAAAGCGAAAACGACATAGGCTTTTTGCACACTTCGCAAACTATCGCCGCGCCCGTGTTACGCCATTCGTTTAATGCTTGTCCTGTTTCTTCCGCCGGGATAAAACCTTTATCAAATAACCCCGTCCTGTCCTTGCTTGCCGTCGCTATATGGTCTTGCGTCATATCAAAGAACGTCGTAAGCTCGTATTCGAGACCGTCTCTGAATACGGGCGCAAGCCCTATCTTTTTATAACCTTTCTTTCCGTTATCGTCCGTAATGACATATTCGGCTTTCGCCCTTGTCGTTACGATAATATCGAGGTCGCTTTGGAGTATCGTATCAACGAGCTTGTTATGTTCGGGAGTGATTTCACGCCAAGCCGTGTAGCTGTTCCCGCTCTTGCTTGCTTTAACGACCTTGTCCTGCATATCGAGTAAGCCGCCCTCGCCCGTCCAGGCGTGGGATAAGCTGTCGATTATCAGCACTTTAAAGCCCGCCACTTCCGCTTCTTTTATCGCGTCGATATATTTCTGCGGAGCAAAGGGCGGAGCTATCGTTTCGACCGAGTACGAGCCTAAATTGCTGTAAAGCTCTGCGCTTCCGTTCTCCGTGTCGATAACGGCTATCTTATCCCAATCGCCGCATATCCCGTGCGCGATAAGTAGTGCCGAATAGGTTTTCCCCGCTCCCGACGGGGCGGATATACCTATCTTTAATTTTACCTGCTTTCTTTCTGCTTTTCTAAAAGCCATAGTCTTTCGTCTCCTTTATTTATTGAGCTTTCTTTATCTCGAAAGAAATCTCGTCTTTCCTGTATCTTGATATCTCTGATAATACGTGGCATTTCTCTTTCGTGTACGTTGAAAAATCAATACCCGCGCTATCGGGGCAAGCGTGCCTTTTAAAATAACTGTAACAATCGTCTACGCACCCTATATACGGGGTTTTCACAGTGTGCGTTCTTGCCTTAATCTCTTTCGCTAAATCAGATTGAGCCGCTTTTATTAACTCCGCTTGTCTTTTAAGCGAAGCTTTTAAAAGCTCGGTATCGTTGAGCTGTTTCGCCGCCCCGATTAAAACGCTTACACGCTTATATTCGTTATCGATAACGTCCGCACTCTCGACGATGTGCCTTGCGGCATTATCCGTGAAGAAAAAGAAATCGTTCCGCTCGCGTGGATTACTAAGATAACCTGCATACGAGTTAATAAATTCCACATCATCGCCGAAGTATTCAAACGTAAATTCTTCGGCGTTTAAAACCCCGTAATCGCTATCGTCAAAATATCGGCAGACCTTTTCAAAATCGTCGGCGTGAACGTCGTCAAACTTTATGGCGAAACTGCCGTTAAAGTCAATTAAACCTTTCATTCTTTCACCTCGACGAATTTGCCGTTTTTGAGTTTATAAAACGTATCGGCTTTTATCTTTACGCCGTCTATCTTTTCCGTCTTCACGCAAACAGGAATGTAACAGTCCTCATTTTTATCAAATTCCCACTCGGAAAGCGTTATCCAAGAACCGACCTTTCCTTTTGCTATCGAGCCGTTCCCGGCGCAGCAAATTACGGAGTATTTCCCTTCACTTGTTATCTGTGCGTCGTCGCCCGAAGAGCCTATCTTTGCGTTGTCGCCCGAAGAGCCTATCTGTGCGTAGTCGCCCGCAGAGCCTATCTTTGCGGAGTTGCCCGAAGAACCTATCTGTGCGTAGTTGCCCGAAGAGCCTATCTGTGCGTAGTAGCCCGCAGAGCCTATCTGTGCGGAGTAGCCCGCAGAGCCTATCTGTGCGGCGTAGCCCGAAGAGCCTATCTTTGCGTAGTCGCCCGCAGAGCCTATCTGTGCGGAGTAGCCCGAAGAGCCTATCTGTGCGGAGTAGCCCGCAGAGCCTATCTGTGCGGAGTAGCCCGCAGAGCCTATCTGTGCGGAGTAGCCCGCAGAGCCTATCTGTGCGGC
>ERZ808277.142-NODE-142-length-33925-cov-5.316120_pt1 | contig 33925 bp, 27 predicted proteins | sample MGYA00521240_ERZ808277 | MGnify/ENA primary metagenome ERZ808277 (study PRJEB31516, sample SAMN03275599) | gut metagenome | biome: mammalia-associated habitat; material: feces | host: Papio cynocephalus | place: Kenya | collected 2012-07-17 ... | reverse complement strand
GCTTCTCGTTGAGCCTCCAAGTCTTCTTTACAGGAATCCAGTCGAGATCCATGGCATCGAGAACGTTGTTGAGGGTCTTGATGGCTCTTTTAAGATAAGAGGTGTAGGCGACCTCGAAGGTGATTCCGGCCTCTTTGAGGGCCTTTCCGGCGTCGAGGGCTTCCTGAACACCCTTCTCGCTGAGGTCGACGTTGGTCCAGCCTGTGAACCTGTTCTCCTTGTTCCACTGGCTTTCGCCGTGACGGATAAGTACAATTCTTTTCATATTCCTAATAATTTGGTTTAATTCATATTATACAGTCGCTTCGGCAGACTCAGCGACCGGAGCACCGGGCTGCAAATTTACATCATTATTCCGATTCGTCAAATTGGTTGCCCATAATCATGAGCAGCTTGTCCCCGACCTTGAGCTTGACCGAACCGTCCGGGACGATCAACTCGCCGTCCCTCTTTATCATCACGACACGTGTGCCCTCTGGAAGGACAACTTCTTTCAGTGTGTCTCCAGCCGCCAGATCGGATTCTGTAAGCCGGTGATCCATAAGCTTGCCGGCCTCTTCCGGAATCTCGATCCCGAAAGTCTCCGGCGCCTTCTCCTGAGGCAGCGCAAGATTCAGTTTCCGGGCCACAGCCGGAATGCTCATGCCTTGGATCAGCATGGAGACCATCGTGATGAAAAAGACGATGTTGAAGATCTGGTCGGACCCCGGAATATCGGCCACGACAGTGAATATCGCGAAGATGATCGGGGTCGCGCCTTTCAGGCCGACCCATGAGATGAACACTCTTGCCTTGAACGAAAGTCTTCTGAATGGCAGCAGGGAGATGAACACGGCAAGCGGACGGCCGACAAAGGTCAGGAACACTCCGATGAGCAGAGCGACCGGAGCCACGGAAAGCATTTCCTTAGGGTTGACGAGCAGCCCGAGCGTGAGGAACATCCCCATCTGCATCAGCCATGTGACCGTGTCACTGAACCGGAAAACCTCCCTTTTGTGGGCCATCGGCTTGTTGCCGATGATCACACCCGCGAGGTAGATGGCTAGGAATCCGTTGCCGTTCACAAGTCCTGTGATCGAGTAGATGAAGAAGCCGATGCTCAGCACGAGGATGGCGTATAGGGACGCTCCGTTCAGGCTCAGTTTCCCGAGAGCCCAGGAGAACGCGCGGCCGAGTCCGACACCCATGATCGCGCCGATTCCAAGCTGCATCGTGAATGTCAGAAGTGCGTTGCCGACCATCCTTGCGTAGTCGATGTTGATTCCGGATGCCGGCTCGAAAAGCTGCTGGGCGCACTGGATGAGCACGATGGTGATGACGTAGGCCATCGGGTCGTTGGATCCGGACTCCAGCTCAAGGACAGGCTGAAGGTTCTCCTTCAGTTTCATCTTGGCGTTCCTCAGGATGTTGAACACTGACGCAGAGTCTGTTGACGACATCACGGCCGCGAGCAGGAAGCACATCACAATCGACATTCCCTCGGAAAGATGCCCGACCCTTGTCAGCAAATAGATGAATCCGCCCGTGAACAAGGCCGTCAGGAAAACCCCGACCGTGGACAGCACGATTCCTTCTTTCAGAACAGGTTTTATCGTGTCGAATTTCGTCTCAAGGCCTCCGCAGTACAGGATGACGCAGAGGGCGATGGTGCCGATGAACTGTGCTATGTGGAAATTGTCGAACGCCAGTCCGAGTCCGTCGACTCCGAACGCCATCCCGACGACGATGAACAGGAGCAGGACCGGGATCCCGAACTTGAATCCGGCCCGGCTGATGAGTATCGCCGTGAATATCAGGATGGATCCGATGAGGAGTATGTTCTCAGGGGAAAACTGTATCATAATATCATTCTGTGTTTCTGTTCGTAGTCACGGCACCAGTCCCTCAGCGGACACCCTTCGCATTTCGGGGTTCTGGCCGTGCAGGTGTACCGTCCGTGGAGAATGAGCCAGTGGTGCGCCCTTGCCCTCAGTCCTGCCGGAATGTATGACTCAAGCTCCTTTTCTACAGCCTCCACGGTCTTCCCGTCAGACAATCCCATCCTGTGGGATACACGGAAAACGTGCGTGTCAACAGCGATCACCGGTTTATCATAAATCACGGAGGCGAGAACGTTGGCCGTCTTGCGTCCGACCCCGGGAAGAGTCATCATCTGGTCTATGTCCGACGGAACTTCACCGGCATATTCCCGCAACAATTTTTGAGCCATCCCGATGAGGTGCGCCGCCTTGCTGTTGGGGTAGGAAATGCTTTTGATCACCGCCAGCACTTCCTCGAACGATGCGGAGGCCAGATCCTCCGGCTTCGGAAACTTCCTGAAAAGCTCCGGAGCGACCATATTCACCCTTCTGTCAGTGCATTGTGCACTCAGAATCACAGCCACAAGCAATTGGAAAGGGGATTCGTAGTGCAGTTCTGTCCTGACTTCCGGCTGGTTGGCCTGAAACCAGGAGAGTATGTGATGATACCTGTCTTTTTTCAGCATAAGAGTCTATATGGTCAAGGCAAGGTCTATCACTTCATCGTTAAGGTTCTCCTTGCACTTCTCGTCCTTGCAGACGAAGACCCTGCCGGGATACTTCTCGAAGATGCCTCTGTTGTGAGTGACCATCACGATGGCCGTGCCGTCCTCCTTGTTGATTCCGGTCAGCAACCGCAGGATCCCGTCTGCCGTCTCGTTGTCCAGATTGCCGGTCGGCTCGTCAGCGATGATGAGCCTTGGCCTGTTCAGAAGGGAACGGGCGATTGCGATGCGCTGCTGCTCGCCTCCCGAGAGCTGGTGAGGCATCTTGTGCGCCTTGTTCTCCATTCCGACATCGGCCAGGACCTCGATGATTCTCTTGTCTATCTCGTTGCGGTCCTTCCAGCCAGTGGCCTTGAGGACAAACTCCAGATTGCTCTCGACGGACCTGTCCATCAGCAGCTGGAAATCCTGAAACACCACTCCTATCTTGCGCCTGAGGTAAGGAATATCCTTGTCCTTCAGCCCGTTCAGCTTGAAGCCGCAGACCTCGCCGGATCCCTTCTCCAAGGGGTTCTCGCCGATCATCGTGCGGATGATCGAGGTCTTGCCGGTCCCGACCTTGCCGACGATGTATATGAAATCTCCCGGGAATATGTCCATGTCAAGCCCGTAGATCACGGTGCTTTCCCCGTTAACGATGTCCGCGTCCCGGAATGAGACCAGCGGCTCGCTTTTTGATGCTGATAGCGCGTTTACTTCCATAGTAACGCAAATATACTTTATTTTTCGGGTATATTTAGGAAATATGTATGTTATTTTTCATTTTCCTTAAGTAAATTTGTAGAATATTTTTCGTTGATGAAAATGATTGGAAACTATATGACAAGCAAACTTGCGGCGGCGCTTCTGGCGGCGCTCTCACTTGGTGCGGGTACGGTCGTGTCGGCCCAGGAGGCCGGTCGTGATCAGTACCGTCTCGCCACTGAACTCTATGGACATGGAATGTTCGAGAGGGCGGGAAGCATATTCGGAGAAATCTATGCCGGAACCGGGGATGTGACCGCCGGCGGCTACGAGGCCCTTTGCTCCGTGAGGCTGCAGGAGGTCGGGAACGAGACTTTGGCAGATGAATTTGTGGCCGCGCACCCGTATTCCGTCCTTGTGCCGCAGATCCATTTCTACAAAGCGTTGAATCTATTTGACAAACAGGACTACAATGCCGCCGTTTCAGAGTTTGACAGAGTACCGGAGAAAAGGCTTCCGTCCGATCTTGTCGCTGAATATGCTTTCAAGCAGGCATATTCATACTTTGAGATCGGGGATCTGGCAAAGGCCAAGTCTTTGTTTGAGAAGTCGGAGAAGAGGGTTCAGTCGGATTACACCGCACCGTCGAGATATTCATTGGGCTACATCAACTATTCCGAGAAGAATTTCGACGAGGCTTTCGATTGGTTCGAGAAGGCGGCGAGGGATCCTCGTTTCACCGAGATGTCCAACTCCTATATGGTGGAATGCCGCTTCATGCGGAAGGACTATTCCTATGTGCTGAAGAATGGAGTGAAGGTCTATGAAAACGCCCCTAAGGAGCGCCAACGGCACCTTGCGAGGATCATCTCAGAATCGTATCTGGCAAAAGGCAACACCGCCAAGGCCAAGGAATATTACGATGTGGCCCGGAGCGGGGAGAACGACATGGACCGCAATGACTATTTCTACGCCGGATCGCTTCTTTACGCCACAGGAGACTACAAGGGAGCCATCGAGAACTACTCTCTGATGAGGAACAGGACCGACTCCATCGGACAGATAGCGAACTACAATCTGGCCTACAGCTACATCCAGACAGGCAACAAGGTCGCGGCGCTCGACGCTTTCAAAGATGCGTCAGGACGGTCGTTCAACCCTGACATACAGGAGGACGCGCATTTCAACTATGCGAAGCTGTCGTTTGACCTGAACCACAATCCTTCTGTGTTCAATGAATATCTTTCCAAATATTCAGACAAGAAGAAAGGGGAGAGAATCTACAGTTATATGGCGTTGGCGTCACTCTACAGCCACGATTACGCCGGGGCCGTGGAGGCATATTCCAACATAGACATGCTGGATAATGACCAGAAGGCCAACTATATGAAGGCCAACTATTTGCGTGCCGAACAGCTCGTGGAGACAGGTTCCTGGAGGGATGCGGTCCCTTTCCTGAGAGCTTCGTCGTTCTATTCTGACAGACGGTCCCCGTTCTCCCAACTTTCAAGGTATTGGCTCGGCGAGTCCTACTACCGCAGCGACCAGTTCGACAAGGCTCTGGAGACGTTCAAGGACTTGTACAACAACTCAGCCCTTGAAGGAAAGACGGAAGGACGGCTTATTCCTTATGATCTGGCTTACTGTTACTTCCGTCTTGGAGACTATGCCAGCGCCGCCAAGTGGTTTGATGAATATCTCCAAGGCCGTGATCTGACGGAGGGTGAGGACGCTGCCGTCCGCCGCGCAGACTGCGATTTCATCCGCAAGGACTACAAGGCCGCGGTCACTGAATATGAGAACGCTCTTAAACGTTTCCCGTACAAGAACAACCTTTACCCGAACTACCGTGCCGGAATCGCCTACGGGCTTCTCGGGGATATGGACAGCAAGATCGGTGCGTTGTCAAAGGCTCTGAACGCCAAGCCGTCTGTGGAATATTACTCTGACGCAATGTTCGAGCTTGGCAGGGCGTACGTCGCCGCCGGCAAAAACGATGACGCTGTGTCGGCGTTCACGAAGCTCCGTTCTTCCACAAGTGACAAGACCATCGTGGCCCGCTCCCTGATCGAACTTGGAATGATTTCAAGGAATATGTCGGAGTACGACCAGTCCCTTGGCTACTACAAGCAGGTCATCGCGGAAATGCCCGGCACTGAATATGCCCAGGACGCTCTTCTGGCCATTGAGTCGATCTACCAGTCACAGGGACGTACGGACGAGTACATTGATTTCGCCGACAAGGCCGGTGTGATCAAGGACAAGTCCGACAGCGAAAAGGAGACAATGTACTTCAACGCGGCCGAGCAGGTTTTCCTCACGGAGAACTACGGTAAGGCTTTGGCCTCGTTCCAGACTTACCTTGAGCGCTATCCGTCAGGACATAAAGTTCCTGAGGCTGAATTCTATATTGCGGAATGTTACAGGAACACGGGAAAGAAAGAGCAGGCTTGCGACTGGTATAGGAAGTCTATAGAGAAAGGCGAAGGCTCAGCGTTCGCCGAGACCGCAATCCTGAACTTCTCAAGACTGTCTTACGACTTGCAGCGTTACAAGGACGCGTTCGGCGGCTATTCATCTCTGCTTGAGGACGCCAAGATTGATAACAACAGGCACACGGCCAGGATCGGCATGATGCGTTCGGCATACAAGGCCGGAGACTGGGCTTCGGCCAAGTCATGCGCCGACAAGGTGAAGGCTGACGGGAAGAGTGCGGCAGCAGAGATACGTGAGGCGGATTATATCAAGGCAAAGTCGCTTCTTTCGATGAACGAGCGCGAAGCCGCGTTTGAGATATTCACAAGCCTCAGCTCTGCTCCTTCCACCGCAGAGGGTGCCGAGGCAACCTATATGATCATTCAGGATGCCTGCGACCAGGGCAAGTATGACACGGTCGAGAAGAAAGTCTATGCGTTCGCCCAGAAGGCCGGTGACCAGAGTTACTGGCTCGCGAAAGCGTTCATCACTCTTGGAGACTCGTTCGCCGAGCAGGATAACCTCACTCAGGCAAAGGCCACGTTTGAGAGTGTCCAGAATGGTTACAAGCCTGCGGAAGGCACGTCAGATGATGTGCTGGACAATGTCAGAATGCGTCTTGAGAAACTTAAAGCCATGATGTAGTGGTAATGAATATGAGAAGGATATATATGGTTTCCGCGGCAATGCTTATGACCGCCGCGGTTTCGTTCGGGCAGAACTTCAATCCGACCGTCGAGGTCACGAACACATATCAGGGCAACGCCTCAGAGGTTCACAAGCCATTGCTGGAGATGAATGTGCCGGACTCGCTGCTCCGCTTCGATCTGGATTTTGATTACGAGGTTTTTGATAAACCGTATCAGGGTGCTTACAGTTTCAAGCCTTATATGTTGGACATGAGACCCGCCAAGGATGCCTGGAGAGGCCGGAAACTTTATCTCAAGGCCGGTGCTGGCTACACTCTTCACCCTCAGTTTGAGTTTGTGTTCAGTCCTGAGCAAAGCGGTCCGTTCCAGATGAGTTTGTACGCCGGGCACAAGTCGTTTTGGGGGAACTATCACGAGGTCGCTCCGGAATTGAAGGAAGGACTCTTCCGTTTGGCCAAGTCGGGGAGAGGGTTCAAAGGCTATGACGCATTGACATCGGCTGGCTTTGACGGACGTTTCAACTGGGACAAAGCCATTTTGTCATTCGGTGTAGGCTATTATGGATTGGCCGCGAAGGACACGGTAATGTCACGCTCATATAATGCCGTTGACTTTAAAGCAAGAGTCCGCTCGAACAATGATTCTGAGTCGTATTTCCTATATGACGTGGGGTTGAGGGGGCGTATCGCCAATGACGGATTGGACTACGGATCCTTTGCTTTTCCTGGTGGTGAATCTGTTGACAATCTGGGAGAAGGCTGGTTTTCTGTCGATGCTCTTGCTGGTCCCGTGCTGAGCGCGCGCAGGAGCATTTTGGTCGGATTCGAGATTGAGTCCGCCTCATACAGCCGCTTTTATAACGGAAACATTGGCCGTGTGGCTCTGACCCCTAGTTATAGGTTCAAGTACGGACGTTGGAACCTGAATCTTGGAGTCAAACTCGAATTCGTGTTCAGGAACGATGCGTCAGACACATTGTTTTTCAGCAAGATGAAGGGTGACGCAGGACAGATATTTTATCCTGACGCCCATGTCAGTTTCGCAGCTGGCGAGAATGTTTCTCTCTATGCGGACGCTACCGGCGGAGGTCGCCTGAACGCATATTCGTCACAGATTTCCGAGAACCACCATCTTAATCCTTCGTTTTTGGTGAACCGTGGTTTCGAGTTCATGACGCCGCTGATAGACAACACTGTGGAGAGCCTGAACGCCAGATTGGGCGTGAGAGGAGGCATCGCTTCATCGCTGCAGTTTGATGTGAACGGAGGCTTTGCCATGTATGGTAACGCATTGATGGAGGCAGGACTTTTCACCGCTGACGGCACGCTAGTCCCTTCGGTGGTATATTCGGACATGAATGTGCTTTATGCCAATGTCTTGCTTGGATGGAGGCCTAATCGCATGAAGGTTGATGCTGATTTCCGCTACCGAAATGTGTCATTCCCAGGCAAGACGCCATGTTATGGCTTCGCGCTTCCTAAGTTCAGCGGAGAGGTCAGGGCTTCGTATGACATCAGCTCTCGTATTTACGCCGGAGTCTCTGTGGAGGCCGCATCGTGGCGTGAAGGTGAGTGCGCGTCTACAGTCGCCGAGGATTTTGTCAAGGTGCGTGTGCCAGGTTATGTGGATCTTGGCGTGAACTGCGGCTATAAGTTCAACAGGAAGGTGGAACTCTGGCTTGAATCAGGCAACCTGCTTTGTCAGACAATCCAGAGGAATCCGTTCTATGCTGAAAAAGGGCTTTGGGTCACCGCCGGAGTGTCGCTGAACTTGTAGTCTTCGGTTGCTTAGCTTGTCGAAGCATCGAAGAACCGAGTACCAACGTGGCGAAATAATCTTGGAATAAATAGCTGAAAGACGGGCAATGTGGAAATAAATTTCGCATTGCCCGCCTTTTTTATTAAATTTGTCTGTTTTATGGACAAGCCATATAAACTTGATAAAAACAGACAACAGAATATGATTGAGAACGAAGAGATGAAGAAGGCGGAAGAGCAGTATTCCGCAAGCAGCATTCAGGTGCTGGAAGGACTGGAGGCTGTCAGGAAAAGACCTTCGATGTACATTGGCGACATCGGTGAGAGGGGACTCCATCATCTGGTATACGAGGTGGTCGACAACGGTATCGACGAGGCTATGGCCGGATATTGTACCGACATCAGTGTCACCATCCTTCCTGACAATTCCATAAGGGTGACCGACAACGGACGAGGAATCCCGACCGGAATGCACCCGAAAGAGCATCGCTCGGCCTTGGAGGTCGTTATGACAGTCCTTCATGCCGGAGGTAAGTTCAACAAGGACAGCTACAAGGTGTCCGGAGGTCTCCACGGTGTCGGTGTCTCCTGCGTGAACGCCCTTTCCGACAGCCTGATCGCCGAGGTTCACCGTGAGGGACATGTTTTCGTGCAGAAATATTCAAAGGGCAAGCCGCTCGGGCCGGTCGAAATCGTAGGCGACTGCAACGACACGGGAACCATCATCACTTTCCATCCGGATCCTACCATATTCACGCAGACCAATGTCTACAAGTATGACACCCTCGCCGCAAGAATGCGTGAGCTTGCCTACCTTAACAAGGGAATCAAAATCTCGATCACCGATGAGCGTGAACTTGTTGATGAATATGTCACCGATGAGAACGGCAACTCCAAGCCTACCGGCAAGCAGCTTTACCGCAGCGATGTGTTCTACTCAAAGGAAGGTCTCAAGGAGTTCATTGAATATCTTGACGCGGGTGCCATGCAGCTCATTCCCGAGCCGATTTGCGTGCAGAGCGACAAGGTGATACCAATCGACATCGCCCTCTCGTACAACAACGGATTCTCCGAGAAGATATATTCTTACGTCAACAACATCAACACCATCGAGGGAGGAACACACCTTCAGGGCTTCAAGATGGGACTTTCGCGTTCGCTGAAGAACTATGCCGAGAAGAACAACCTTCTCGCCAAGTTCAAGGGCGATTTGGCTCCGGAGGATTTCCGCGAAGGATTGACCGCTGTGGTTTCTGTCAAGATCGCCGAGCCGCAGTTCGAAGGACAGACCAAGACCAAACTTGGCAACCCAGAGGCGACATCCGCTGTGTCGCAGGCCACTTCCGCCGCCATGGACCAGTACCTTGAGGAGCACCCGAAAGAGGGCAAGCTTCTCATTGAGAAGATCGTGCTTGCCGCCACCGCCCGCAGCGCCGCGCGCAAAGCCCGTGAGATGGTGCAGAGAAAGACCGCGATGACCGGAGCCGGAATGCCTGGCAAACTGGCGGACTGCTCGGAGAGGAATCCTGAGAGATGCGAGTTGTTCCTTGTCGAGGGTGATTCCGCCGGTGGTACCGCAAAGCAGGGCCGTGACAGAAGAATCCAGGCCATCCTTCCGTTGAGAGGTAAGATTCTGAACGTGGAGAAGGCCGCGGGTGACCGTGCTTTCGACAGCGAGGAGATCCGCAACATCTACACCGCCCTCGGTGTCACTGTCGCCCAGGAGGACGAGAATGGAGAAAAGAGGATGGATCTCAGCAAGCTCCGCTACCACAAGGTCATCATCATGACCGATGCCGATGTCGATGGAAGCCACATCGCATGCCTGATTCTGACATTCTTCTTCCGCTACATGTTTGACCTCATCAAGAACGGTTATGTCTATCTCGCCACACCTCCGCTTTACCTTGTGAAGAAAGGCAAGGAAGAGGTTTACTGCTGGACTGACGAGCAGCGGTTTGAGGCTACGGCGCGTCTTGGAAAAGGTTCTGACAAGGGAGTGACCGTTCAGAGGTACAAAGGTCTTGGTGAGATGAGCGACGAGCAGCTTTGGGACACGACCATGGATCCGAGCAAGAGACGTCTGCGCAAGATCACCATCGACAACGCCGCCGAGGCCGAAAGGACATTCTCCATGCTGATGGGTGACGATGTTCCTCCAAGAAGGCAGTTCATCGAGGAGAACGCGCATTACGCCAACATTGACGCTTAGTTTTTTTTATTATAGGTAATAATCACAACACACGATATGCTAGACATTTTTGACAGAATCGAAAGGGACTCGGGCGGTCCTATCGGACAATATTTCAATCAGGGATTCGGCTACTACATGTACCCAAAACTTGAGGGCGAACTTGGCCCTCACATGACTTTCAACGGGAAAGAAGTCCTAAACTGGAGTTTGAATAACTATCTTGGACTTGCCAATCATCCAGAAGTGCGCAAAGCTGACGCTGAAGGTGCTGCAAAATGGGGACTGGCCTATCCTATGGGAAGCCGCATGCTTTCCGGTCACACCGCCCTTCACGAGAAGCTTGAGAGAATGTTCGCCGACTTCGAGAAGAAAGAGGACGCTTTCCTCTTCAACTTCGGCTATCAGGGAATTGTATCAGCGATTGACTGCCTGACTGCTCGTCATGATGTTATCGTCTATGACGCTGAGGCTCATGCCTGCCTCCTTGACGGAATCCGCCTTCACATCGGAAGCAAGTACAAGTACCGTCACAACAATATCGTTGATTGTGAGAAGGTTCTTGCCAGGGCATGCAAGGAAGCTGAGGAGAGCGGTGGAGGAGTCCTCCTCATCACCGAGGGCGTTTTCGGTATGACTGGGGCGATGGGTATCCTGGACAAGATCGTCGAGCTCAAGAAGAAGTACAGCTTCCGCATATTCATTGACGATGCCCATGGCTTTGGACTTCTTGGTGAGCACGGACGCGGAACTTCCGAGGAACTTCACTGCATGGACGGCATTGACCTTTACATCGGTGCGTTCGCCAAGTCAATGGCTTCAATCGGCGGTTTCATCGCCGGCCCTCGCAAGATCATCAACTACCTGCGTCTGAACATGCGCTCGCAGATGTACGCCAAGTCTCAGCCTATGGCTTTCGTGTACGGCAACATCAAGCGTCTTGAGATAATCATGTCTCCGGAAGGTGACGAGCTCCGCAAGAGGTGCTGGCATGTCACGCACACACTTCAGAAAGGTTTCAAGGATCTCGGGTTCGACATCGGCGAGGCTCAGGCCTGCGTGATTCCTATCCACATTGACGGTGGCGGCGTGGCTCAGGCCACAAAGATCGCCATGGATCTCCGTGAGAACTACCGCATCTTCTGCTCGATGGTCATCTATCCTGTCATCCCTAAGGGTATGGTCATATTCAGAATCGTATGTACCGCTGCCCATACCGATGAGGACATCGCATACACCCTCAACGCTTTCAAGGAAATCAAGCAGAAACTCGATGCCGGGGCTTACGACGGAGATGACATCGCAGTGAAGACTATTATGTAATTAATTACTGATTAGTGACTTGTATGCATCCTGAGTATTTCAAGGATAAGGTCATCATCATTACGGGAGCCAGTTCTGGTATAGGGTTGGCTTCTGCCCGTCTCTTTGGCTCGTTCGGTGCGGACGTCGTTATGGCCGCAAGGTCACTGGACAAACTCCAAGAACTCGCTCCTTCCGTGAACCCGGATCCGGACAAGGTTCTGTGCGTCAAGACCGATGTCACGGTTGAGTCAGACTGCCGTAACCTCATAGACTGCACCGTCCGTAAATTCGGCAGGATAGACATTCTGGTCAACAATGCCGGAATTTCCATGAGAGCCATGTTCAAGGACTTGGATCTCAGTGTTATCCGCTCTTTGATGGATGTGAACTTCTGGGGCACGGTACAGTGTACAAAGTTCGCGCTTCCTTACCTTCTCCAAAGCAAGGGGCAGGTTGTGGGCGTGATTTCGATAGCCGGTTTCACCGCTCTTCCGGCGAGAACCGGATATTCAGCGTCCAAGTACGCCATTCGAGGCTTCCTTGACACTATCCGCATCGAGCATCTCAAGGACGGACTCAACGTGCTTGTGTTCGCCCCTGGCTATACGGATTCAAACGTCCGCAAGGCCGCTCTGACAGCCGACGGCAGCCCGCAAGGCGAAACTCCTTTGAAGGAAGACAAGTTGATGAGCGCAGAGAAGTGCGCCGAGTACCTTGCCAAAGGGCTGGAAAAGAGAAAGTCGCAGATGATACTCACAAGTCTTGGCAAGATCACGGTGCTTGCTCACAGGCTCTTTCCAAGGCTTACTGACAAACTTACATACAGTTTTATAGCGAAAGAAGCCGGAAGTCCGTTCAAATAACAAGAAATAATGAAACTGCCTCACGTGTCCATAAATTACAGGGTGCTCGTTCCTCTGGTCATGCTGTTTCTCGTCCTCACACTGATTTTCCCGAGGACCGCGAAATTCAGTTATGACTACAGGAAGGGGTCGCCGTGGTCTCATGAGACGCTTTTGGCGCAGTTTGATTTTCCCATCCTGAAGACTGACGAGCAGATCCGCGAGGACAGGAGCAGGAGCAAGCCTGTTGTCATTCCTTACTATCGGTATCGTCAGGATATTGTGGATAACTGCAGAAAGGCCGCCGAGGGAATCGATATGGGGACATATTCCTACCTCAGGCCTTTGGTTGTGTCTTCGATGGACGACATCTACTCCAACGGGGTTGTTTCGGATGAGGGTGTGAAAATGGATGGGCGTTCCGACCCTTCAGGGGCGGTCTTGTATATTCAAAGGGATAAGAGGGCAACGAAAAAACCTGTAAGTGAGGTTTTCAAGGAATCAGAGGCCAAAAGCCGTCTGCTGTCTGATGTGGCGGCAAGGTATCCGAAAATCAATGCGGATTCGGTTCTCCGAGCCGCCGGAATCTACGATTTCATCGTCCCTAATCTTGAATATGATCCCAAGACAACGGAACTCGTCCGTTCAGAATCCTCCAATCAGGTCTCCACAACGCAAGGTTTCGTCAGCGCCGGGCAGCTTATCGTCTCTGAAGGCGAGATTGTGACCGCTGAGATAGCCCAGATGCTTGACTCGTACAAGGTTGAATATGAAAGCAGTATGGGGTATGGCGGGCCAAGAATCCTTTTCTGGCTCGGCAACGCCTTCATCGCATTCGTGCTGGTGCTGCTTTTCTTCTTGATGATCTATTTCCTGAACAGGAAACTGTTCCTGGATCACCGCAAGTTTTGGTATCTGATCTTCATCTTTATCATAGCTTCTGTACTGGCATTGATAATCAATAAATTCGCGCCTCGCTGCCTATATATGGTGCCGTTCACGCTGACGGCTCTTTACCTTGAGGCCTTCTTCAAGAACAAGGTTATATTCCCGATCTGCTGCGTGTCTTTCCTGCCGTTGCTGATATTCGCGGAGAACGGAATAGTGCTTTTCGTGATGTTCCTTCTTGCGAGCATCGTGGCTGTGTTCACCTTCCGCTTCTTCAATCAAGGATGGCAGCAGTTCATCATGGCCGGGATTGTGTTCGTCAGCCTGTTGGTGACATACTTCGGCTTCAGGCTCATAGACATGGTGAACGACGACCCTTACATCGCCGTGCTCTATATGTTCATCGGTTCGGTGCTCATTGTGGCCGGATATCCTCTCATCTATCTTTTCGAGAGAATGTTCAACCTTGTTTCCAGTTCTAGGCTCCGTGAACTTTGCGACACGAACAACAGGCTTCTGCGTGAATTGGAACACAAGGCTCCAGGCACATTCCAGCATTCGCTTCAAGTTATGAATATGTGCGATGCGGCTGCCCGTGCCATTGATGCGAATGTGCTGTTGGTGAGGGCCGGAGCCCTTTACCATGACATCGGCAAGATGAAGAACCCTCTCTGTTTCATCGAGAACGAGAGCATGTCTCCGGGCGGTGTGCACTATCATGAGCATCTTACTCCCAAGGAGAGCGCGAGAGCGATAATCAAGCATGTCTCCGACGGCCTGGAACTGGCTGCGGAGAACAGGTTGCCTGATGTGATCCAGGACTTTATCCTGACGCACCACGGCACGTCCAACACATCGTATTTCTACAACAAGTATCTGAACGAGGGAGGCGACCCGAATGATGTTTCGGATTTCTTCTACTCAGGCCGCAAGCCTCAGACAAAGGAGCAGATCATCCTGATGATTTGCGACACATTGGAGGCGGCTTCCAGGACATTGAAAGACAATTCTTCCGCCACGTTCTCAACATTTGTCGAGAATATTGTCGCGTCTAAGATGAAGATGGGGCAGTTTGACGAGGCTGACATATCTATAAAGGATCTCAACACCGTGAAGGAAACCTTGAAGGCTTATCTTTCACAGATTTATCATGAAAGGGTGGTTTACCCTCAAAGAAAGAATAATTAATTTAAATAATATTTACAGAATTATGGAAGTAATCAAGAATCAAATCGATGATCTTAACATCGAACTGACAATCGCCCTGAAGGCTGAGGACTATGCCGAGCAGGAGAAGAAGAGGCTTTCCGCTTACAGGAGAAACGCTGACTTCAAGGGATTCCGCAAAGGAATGGTCCCAGCGTCATTGGTTAAGAAGATTTACGGAGAGCAGGCTCTTTATGAGGCCATCAACGGTGTCATCTCCGAGCAGCTCGACAAGTTCATCAAGGATAACAACCTCCACATTCTCGGAGAACCTATCGCCAGTGAGTCACAGAAAGAGCAGGAGTGGAAGGACGGCAACGATTTCGAGTTCAAGTTCGACCTCGGACTCTCTCCTGAGATTAACATTGATGTCACCAAGGATGACAAGCTGCCATATTACAACATCGAGGTGACCGACAAGGCAAAGGCCGCGATGAAGGACAGCATCCTCAGGCAGTACGGACAGCTTGAGGAGGGCGAGACTGCTGGAGAGGATGATTATCTGGTAGTTGACTTCACACAGGGTGAAAAATCCGCCGAGGGAGTATATGTGGCGGTAAGCAAAGTTGAAGGTGATGCCAAGAATAACTTCCTTGGGGCAAAGGCTGATGACCAGTTCGATGTCAATGTCAACGAGGCCTTCACCAACGAGACCGACAGGTCATCGATGCTCAAGATGAAGAAGGAGGAACTTGCCGCTCTTGATCCGGTTTGGCATGTGACCGTGGTGAATGTCAAGACATTCGTTCCGGCCACGGAATGCCAGGAGACTTACGACAAAGTCTTCGGCAAGGATGCAGTGAAGACTCCGGAGGAGTTCGACGCCAAGATCGCCGAGAGACTCGAGGCCAACTACAAGCAGGAGGCTGATTACAGACTCTCTCAGGATCTGCGCAAGTACCTTGTGGACAAGGCCAATGTGAATGTTCCTGAGGCGTTCCTCAAGAGATGGCTCTACGAGAACAATAAGGAGAAGTTCTCCAAGGAAGAGATCGAGAAGGAGTTTGACGGATTCCTCGGAGATTTCCGCTGGCAGCTTGTCAGAGGCTCTCTGATGAAGAAGTTCGAACTCAAGGTTGAGGATAAGGATATGCTGGAGGCCGCAAAGGCTTACGCCGCCTACCAGTACGCCATGTATGGCATGGGCAATGTTCCGGAGGAACTCCTTACCGATGCGGCCGCCCAGATGCTCAAGGACGAGAGGCAGATGCGCAACATCGAGGAGAACGTCGAGAACGAGAAGGTGATCGCCGCCGTCAAAGAGAAGGTCACTCTTCAGGACAAGAAGATCTCCGAGGAGAAATTCCGCGATCTTAAGTAGTTATGAACAAGGAATTTCATAAATATGCGACCAAGGGTCTTGGACTCAGTTCCATGACCCTTGACCGCTATCAGAGAGCCACGGATGCCTACATCAATCCGACCATTATCGAGGAAAGGAAACTGAATGTCGCCTCGATGGACGTGTTCAGCCGTCTGATGATGGACAGGATCATATTCCTTGGTGTTCCGATTGACGATGATGTCGCCAACATCATTCAGGCTCAGCTGCTCTTCCTTGCTTCCACGGATTCCGGCGCTGACATTTCGCTATACATCAACACACCGGGCGGACAGGTTACTTCGGGCCTTGCGATTTATGACACCATGCAGTTGGTCGAGCCTGATGTGGCTACCATCTGTACTGGCATGGCCGCTTCGATGGGCTCTGTACTGCTTTGCGCCGGAGAGAAGGGAAAGCGTTCATGTCTGCCTCATTCCAGAGTGCTGATTCATCAGCCCCTTGGAGGTGCTCAAGGTCAGGCCGCTGACATAATGATCGCGGCCAAGGAGATCGAGAAGACACGCAAGGAACTTTACGACATCATTTCCGAGCATTCCGGACAGCCTTACGACAAGGTTTTCGCCGATGCGGACAGGGATTTCTGGATGACAGCCCAGGAGGCTTTGGAGTACGGAATGGTGGACGAGATCCTTACAAAGAAATCCAAGTAATGCCTCAGAAGAAGAACACAGGTACTACAAAACATTGTATGTTCTGCGGCCGGTCGGAGCGTGAGGTTCCGTTCCTGCTTCAGGGTCTGGACGGTTTCATCTGCAGCGATTGCGTTGAGCTTGCGCACGACTATCTCAAGGACACCCTTGGCAGTGTTTCAAAGGATGGAAAACCTTTGGGACGCCTTGAGGCCTTGAAAAAACCGGTGGAGATCAAGGATTTTCTTGATGAATATGTCATCGGGCAGGACCGTGCCAAGAAGATGCTTGCAGTGGCGGTCTATAACCACTACAAGAGGATCAACCACAATCTCGTGGACCGTCCTGACGACGGGGTGGAACTGGAGAAATCGAATATCCTGTTGGTGGGGCCTACAGGAACCGGAAAGACTTTGCTGGCCAAGACGATAGCGAAATTGCTCGATGTTCCGTTCACCATTGTGGACGCTACTGTCCTGACAGAGGCCGGCTATGTCGGGGAGGATGTGGAGAGTATCCTCACAAGGCTGCTTCAAGAGGCGGATTTTGATGTGGCGAAGGCAGAGAGGGGAATCGTGTTCATCGATGAGATTGACAAAATCGCCCGCAAGAGCGACAATCCGTCCATAACACGTGATGTGTCCGGCGAGGGAGTCCAGCAGGCTATGCTGAAACTCCTCGAAGGCAATGTCATCAATGTCCCGCCGAAAGGAGGCCGCAAGCATCCGGAGCAGGAGTTCATTCATGTGAACACCCAGAACATACTGTTCATCTGCGGCGGGGCTTTCGAGGGAATCGAACGACGCATAGCCCAGCGGCTCAACACTCAGGTGATCGGCTTCGGAGCCGCTCAGAAGCAGGTTGTGGATAAACAGAATCTCCTGAAGTACGTTGACGCCCAGGATTTGAGGGCTTACGGTCTCATCCCTGAGATCATCGGCCGTCTGCCGGTCATCACCTATCTTGACGCTCTTGACAAGGATGCTTTACTTCGGATCCTGACCGAGCCGAAGAACGCCATTCTCAAACAGTACGCCAAACTGTTCGAGATTGACGGAATGACTCTCAAGATCGAGGATGGTGTCAAGGAACTCATTGTTGACACTGCCATCAAGAACAAACTCGGGGCTCGTGGCCTCCGCTCGATCTGCGAGCAGATTTTCGACGACGCGATGTACGACGCTCCTTCTTCCCGCAAGAAGACCTTTACTGTCACCCTTGACTACGCTAAGTCCAAACTGGAGAATTCGCTGTAGACCTTGTGGCGGCCAACTTGCTGACAGATAGTAGAATAACTTACCCCTCCACTACCGATTCAGGGCAGAGGAGGGGTAAATTAATGTGTTTATTGATAATTACTTGACTGCCACGCTTCGAAGTGTCGCCACTACATATTCGGATCTGGTGCCGATGCGGAACTTGCCGCCCCAGATGCCGATTCCGGAGCTTACGTAGTAGCGGGTGGCTCCGCGCCGGTGCTCACCCCATGAATCCTCGAAGAGACAATCCGTGATCCATGATGCCGGCCAGATCTGCCCTCTGTGAGTGTGGCCGCTGAACTGAAAATCAATGCCGTGGTTTTCAGCGTCTTCCAGATGGTAGGGTTGATGGTCTAACAGAATGGTGTAGAGACTCTCGGCTGTTCCATCCATCAGAGCGTCAAGGCTCTTGCGATCCGGATTGGTATTGTCATCCCTGCCTATGACGCAGATGTTTCCAACGGTGGCCACGCTGTCTCTCAGCAGATTGATTCCGGCATCCTTGCAGAAAGGCAATGCCTTGTGGATTCCGGAATAATATTCATGGTTCCCGAGGCAGGCGTAGACAGGGGCTTCAAGGCGGCTGAACTCCTCTGCCACATTCTCCCTTATCAGCGGCTGGACATTGATGTCCACGATGTCGCCTCCGATGAGGATGAGGTCAGGCTTCTCGGCGTTGATGATGTCCACCCACTTGGCGAAATCGGCCCTACGGTTATGGTAGCCGAGATGCAAGTCGCTGATCATTACTATTTTCAAATCTTTGTCAAGATGCTTTTCCGTTGTCAGTTCAATCGGCTGGCGCACCTTATGCTTGTAATGAATGTTCCCGTACAGGAATATTCCCACGATGGCGGTTAGGATGCAGAGCGATGTCCATCCATTGCTGGTAAGCCAGGTTTTCGGTACGAGATGGACCAGTCTGCCCAGATCGAGTAGGACAAAAATCATCACAAGATAAAGCAGAATGAATATGGATGACGTTCCTGTCTCATAGATTATGGATGACAGCCATAGAGGAATATCTCCAAGGAACGGCATAAAGTTCAGGAATACTGCGAGGAAGGCGGCGAGACATCCTCCGGTTATCAGGATTTTCCATGAAGAGCCCAAAGGAAGAATCGTCCAGACGCGCCACAAAGCATAAGCCAGACCCGCGAGGGTCAGCAATGTCATAAAAATCATATTCTTGATGTTCTGACTGCAAAATTAGTCAATAATTTGTTATATTTGCCGAATAGATATTGAAAAACAAACTTAACGAATTGTTTATGAGCAAAATTAAATCTATTATTGCCGCGTTTGCGGTAATGCTTCCATTTTTGTCAGCATCCATTCTGACGTCCTGTGACAAAGATGTTAATGTCTCCGGGGTTCAGATTCAGCCTGAGACGGTTGTCTTGGGCATCGGTGAGACACAAAAAATCACTGTCAGTGTGACTCCTTCCGACGCTACTGATCCGACATATTCATTGGAATCAAGTGACGCTTCCGTCGCCACTGTTCAGAATGACGTTGTGACTGCTGTCGCTCCGGGTGAGGCCGTGATCACAGCCACCACCGCTGACGGAAGTCTCAAAGCTACCTGCAAGGTGACTGTTGTGAAGCATGTCGAGGACATTACCATATCTCCGACCCAGGTTAAGGTGACAGTCGGGGAGACTCAGGAGATCTCTGTTGAGTTCACTCCTTCCGACGCGACAAACAAGGAAGTCGAATGGGTGTCCTCCAAGCCTGAGGTGGCGTCTGTCGCCGGAGGAGTAGTGACAGGTGTGGCCGTAGGAGAGGCTTTGATCACCGCCACAAGCGTTGACGGAGGATTCTCCGCCGCGTGCAAGGTGACCGTTGAGGAGGAGTTCAACGGAATCGTGGCGACTACCGCCGGCGGTTATTATTGTGGTGATCAGTACGGTACCGGTTATGATAATGATCTCCTGTTCCTTCTTTCCGGAAACGTGAAGGAAGGCGGTCTTTCACTGGCGGGTAAAGGCACCGCCCTTTGGCTGGATCTCAATCTTCCTAAGACCGGAGCCACGAAACTGCCTGCCAACCACTATATCCCGATTCTTTCCGATGATCAGGAGCAGAGCTACACTTGGCTGCCTGGCACGGAAATGGGGGCTTGGGGTATCGTTGGCTCATTCATTTATTCTTATCAGGAGGGTGACACCGAGCCGCAGTACATTATGGCTGAGAAAGGTACGGTTGATGTGACTGTTGACGGTTCCGAGTACACGGTTGACGCTGTCATCACGGCCGGGGGCAAGGAGTACAAGTTCCGTTACACCGGCTCTATTGTGCTCAAGGATGTGAAGGATGCCGGAGATCCGCCTGTGGAGGAGTACACGGAAATCGATCTCGGCAAGGAACTCACTCAGGCTTATCTTGAATTTGACGGTGATATTTACAAGACAGGTGGAGTGTCGAACAATTGGCTGATTTACCTTGCTGACAGTCAGGTTGATTTTACTTCTCAATCTCTTGTTGGCCCTGGAAAGATCATGATGCTTGAACTCAACACGGCTCCTTCGGCAGGAAAAGAACTTTCGGAGGGCACATACAATGTCTTGAATCCTACGGAAATCACATCCTCGGCGTCTCTTGCTCCGTTCACTGTTGTGCCTGGTCTTGTGAATGACAACGCTGTTTATGGAACTTGGTATCTTGCCACCGAAACCAAGGGAGGACAGTTCCAGCCTCTGTGTGGCGCTCAGAAAGGTACTGTGACCGTCAAGAAGTCAGGCAAGACCTATACGATTGACTTCGATGTGACAGACGATGACTACAAGATTTCTGTCAAGGGCTCATACACAGGTGTGCCGTCATTTTACGATGGTACGGCCACGACTTCATCTCTGTCAATCAGGTCAGCTGCATCTTCGGGCAAGGCACTGAATGTCCGTAACTTAGCAAGACGTCAGGCTTTCCGTAAGTAATCGCGTGGAGGCTAACGCCTTTCAAATAAATTAGATAATGTACCCTTCTCCTACCAGTGACGGTATGGAGAAGGGTATTTTCTTTTCTTGAATATTAACGAGTTATCCTCCACGCTTGAAAATACGGTTGGTTTTGGCTATTTTTGTGAAACGCAAAAAACGCAAAGGAATGAAGGAATATATTCAAGAAAACATGGGGCGGTTCTTTGATGAACTGTTCTCCCTGCTGCGGATTCCGTCGATCAGCGCGAAGCAGGACCACAAGAATGACATGGTACGTTGCGCCGAGAGGCTGAAGGAACTGCTTCTGGAGGCGGGTGCCGATGAGGCCGGGGTCTATCCGAGCAATGGGAATCCGGTGGTGTTCGGCAAGAAGATCATCAATCCGGAGTGGAAGACCGTGATGGTTTACGGGCACTACGACGTGCAGCCGCCGGAACCGCTTGAGAAGTGGCACACGGATCCGTTTGAGCCTGTGATCAAGCAGGATCCGACAGGGCAGGAGGCAATTTATGCCCGTGGGGCCAACGATGACAAGGGGCAACTCTTCATGCACATCAAGGCTTTTGAATATCTTCTCCGCAGCGGCAAGCTGCGCCACAATGTGAAGTTCATCTTCGAGGGTGAGGAGGAGATCGGCAGTCCGTCCCTTCCGGCTTGGGTCAAGGAACATAAAAAATGGCTTGGGGCCGATGTGATACTTGTCTCTGACACGACTATGATTTCCGACAAGGTGCCGTCCATCAATTGCGGAATGAGGGGGTTGGCCTATCTTGAGGTGACTCTGACAGGGCCTGACAAGGACTTGCATTCGGGGCATTATGGTGGCACTGTCGCGAATCCTATCCAGACACTGTGCGACCTTATCTCTAGATTTATAGACAAGGATGGACGAGTGACGATTCCTGGATTCTATGACGATGTCGTGGAACTTTCAAAGAAAGACCGTGCCCAACTGGCAAGGGCTCCGTTCAATCTTAAAGAGTTTGAAGAGTCTGTGGGAGTCAAAGCCTTGCGTGGCGAGAAAGGCTACACACCGCTTGAGAGGATCGGCATCAGGCCTTGTCTGGATGTGTGCGGAATCTGGGGCGGGTACACCGGAGAGGGCGCAAAGACAGTTCTTCCGTCCGTGGCTCACGCCAAGATCTCGATGCGACTCGTTCCGAATCAAGAGAGCGCCAAGATCACGAGGATATTCAAGAAACATCTGGAGAAGGTCGCTCCGAAATATTGCCGCATAGAGGTTAAGCCTTGCGAGGGTGGGGAAGGGTTTCTTATTCCGATCTCGTCTCCGGCGTTCCAGGCAGCCTCGAAGGCTATGGAGGAGGTCTATGGAGTCAAGCCGGTTCCGAGCCGTGGTGGCGGAAGCATAGCGGTGCTGGCGGACATGCAGAAGATACTTGGCGTGGATCCGCTTCTGATGGGATTCGGCCTTGAAAGGGATACAATTCATTCTCCGAACGAGAGTTACCTGCTTCGGCAGTTCTTTGCGGGAATGGAATCCATCGCCAAGTTTTATGAATATTATGAATAGAGGTCGCTTCGACAGGCTCAGCGACCGGGACCCTACGGTCACTGAGTTTGCCGAAGTGCGGTCACTGAGCTTGCCGAAGTGGCATAATATAATAACGAACATGACAACAGCAGAATTATATTCCCAAATAATAAAGAAATCCTCGATGCTCTGCGTCGGCCTTGACACAGACTTCGCAAAGATTCCGGAGTGTGTGAAGGCTGGCAGAACTGTGAATGAGGCCGTTTTGGAGTTCAACAAGCGCGTCATTGACGCCACAGCCCCGCATTGCATCGCCTTCAAGCCGAATCTCGCCTTCTATGAATGCCTCGGAGTGGACGGCATGGCAATCCTCGACAAGACAGTCGAGCATATTCGTTCAAACCATCCGGAGCAGTTCATCATCGCTGACGCCAAGAGGGGAGACATCGGCAACACCGCCAGAATGTATGCAAAGTCTCTCTTCGAGACTTTCGACTTTGACGCGGTTACTCTGTCACCGTACATGGGCAGCGAGACGGTCACCCCTTTCCTTGAATATCCCGGCCGCTACGCCATCGTGGTGGCTCTGTCCTCCAATCCGTCCTCAGTTGATTTTCAGACTGCTGAGAAGGGTGGAAAGCCTCTTTATCAGGTTGTGATGGAAAAGATGATGGAGATCTCCACCCCGGAGAACATGATGTTCGTGGTAGGAGCCACCAAGTCTGACAAACTGAAGGAAATCAGGAGGTTCTGTCCGGACAATTTCTTCCTTGTCCCAGGTGTCGGGGCGCAGGGCGGAAGCGCCGAGGAAGTGATCGCCAACGGATCCAACTCCCAAGGCGGTCTCCTGATTAACTCCTCCCGTGGAGTCCTCTACGCCTCTTCCTGTGAGGACTTCGCACAGGCAGCCGCCATTGTCGCCGCCCGCACCGCCGCGCTGTAGTGGCAGAGAATGAATCGAGAAAGAACCTGACTACCTTTCTTACGGAAAGAAGTACCAAGATTACATTTCGTTAGTGCCCGATGGTGGAAGTTGTCCAAGTTTTGCATAAATTGCGCTCCGAAAAGTCAGGAATATTATGGACGAGATTTACAAGATAGAGACCATTGAGCAGTACAACAACATGTACGGCTTCAAGACCATGCATCCGCTGGTGGCGTACGTGGAATTTGACGAGAGCAACAGCAAACTCATTCCGGGACGACACACAAACGGATTCTATTCACTGTTTCTGAAGGAGACCAAAGGGTGTGTCATCAACTATGGCAAGACCAAGTACGACTTTGATGGCCAGACGATTGTCAGCATAGCACCTGATCAGGTCGTTGGCTACGAGTCCGTGGCCGGAGTGCCGAAGAGGGCGAAGGGCATCCTTTTCCATCCGGACTTCCTGCATGGAACTTCTCTGGAGCGCAAGATGAAGGACTATACCTTTTTCTCCTACGCTTCCAATGAGGCTCTGCACCTTTCCGAGGATGAGCGTAAGATAATCACGGACTGCATGGCGATTGTCGGAAAGGAACTTCAGAATCCAATCGACAGGCACACCAAAAGCCTCGTGACAACGAACATCGAACTGATTCTTGACTATTGCCTCCGCTTCTATGAAAGGCAGTTCGTCACAAGGCAAGACCTGAACCTCGGTGTCATCGCCAAATTCGAGAATCTTGTCGATGAATATATCGCCTCCGGCAAGACCGAGACAGAGGGGCTTCCTACAGTCAAGTACTTTGCCGACAAGGTATTCCTCTCTCCTAACTACTTCGGCGACATGGTAAAGGCCGAGACCGGCAAGACCGCTCAGGAATATATCGCTGTGCGTCTTTTCAGTTACGCCAAGCGTCAGCTCGCCTCACCGGAACTCTCGGTCAAGGAAGTGGCGGCTTCGCTCGGCTTCCTCTATCCTCAGCACTTCGTGAGATTCTTCAAGAAACACTCCGGGATGACTCCGAGCGAGTACCGCCGGCAGCAATCATAAAGAAAGAAGTATATGAAACTCAAGATTATAGCCTTGATATTCTCTGGCATTCTAATGACAAACATTAATCTTATGGCACAGAACGAAACATTGAACGAAAGGCAGCAGGGCATAGTGGCCATCGCTGCCAACGAGGCGCGCGGCGACCTCGCAGGACTGGCCTCCAGCATAGGGTACGGCCTTGACAACGGCCTTACTGTCAATCAGGTGAAGGAGATTCTCTCTCACTTGTACGCCTATACCGGATTCCCGCGCTCTCTGAACGGGCTGGGAACTCTCCAGAAAGTCTTGGATCAGAGAGCAGCTGACGGAAAACAGACAGAGGTCGGACCGGAGGCATCTCCGATTCCTGAGGATTTCGATGCTCTCAAGGTCGGAACCGAGGTTCAGTCCCGGTTGACCGGCAGGCCTTTCAATTACGCTTTCTGTCCGGCGGAGGATTACTACCTCAAGGCCCACCTCTTCGGTGACATATTCGCGAGAGATGTCCTGACTTGGGCTGAAAGGGAGTTGGCGACAATCAGCGCGCTGGCCTCGATCGAGGGTTTGGCTCCGCAGCTTGGCTCGCACGTCGCTGGTTCAAGGAATATGGGTCTGAAGGATGACGAGATTCACGCCATCCCGGCCGTCCTGGCGGAGAAAGTAGGAGAGATAGAGGCTTACAGGGCCGCACAGGCCATCGCGAAGGTGTTTGGCGAGGAGTTTGCCCAGATGCCGCCACTCAGCGGCACGGATTTCCCTAAGGGGCAGCCTAACAGCGCTTACGCCCGGTACTTTACCGGTAACAGCTATCTGGCTCCTTTGAAGCCTGTTAATCTGGCAGAAGGCGAGGCCACTGTTCTGCCTATGTCTAATGTGACCTTTGAGCATGGATGCCGCAACAACTGGCATATTCATCACGGTGCGAGGCAGGTTCTGATCTGCGTCAGCGGCGAGGGTTGGTACCAGGAATGGGGCAAGCCGGCCATAAAGTTAAAAGCCGGGGATGTGGTAGACATTCCGGAAGGAGTGAAGCATTGGCACGGAGCCACAAAAGACAGTTGGTTCCAGCACATCGCCACCCATGTCGCTACTGGCGGAGAGTCCACCAACGAATGGCTTGAGCCTGTGACGGATGAGCAGTATGCCTCTTGTGAGAAATAATCAAAACCGATAGAATCATGAAAAAAACAGTGTTTATCATCGCGGTTGTGGCCTTGGGCCTTATCACCCTCACAGCCTGCGGACAAAAGAAGGAGAAGAAGAATATGACTGAGAACAAGACACTTGTGGCTTATTTCTCCGCCACCGGAACGACTGAGTCACTGGCGAAGAAGATCGCCACCGCTACCGGCGGAGAACTTTACAAGATCACCCCAGAGGTGGAATATTCCGCCGAGGATCTGGACTGGACCATTGAGACATCGCGTTGCTGCAAGGAGAACGCTGATCCTTCCTCACGTCCGGCATTCGTGAAGAGCAAGGAAAACCTGGACGCATACGATGTGGTTTACCTTGGTTTCCCGAACTGGTGGAACGGTGCCCCGAGGATCATAAACACATTCATCGAGGCTTACGGCCTGAAAGACAAGACCGTGATCCTGTTTATGACATCCGGCGGCAGCGGAATCCAGAACTCCCTCAAGGTGCTCGGAAAGCAATATCCGGAAGTCAATTTCAAGACCGGCAAACTCTTGAACGGAGCCAGCCAGAAGGCCGTTGACGAGTGGGTCAAGAGCCTGTAACGTGTGCTGGTCCACCGATTGAAAGTTTTGCGGGAACATGCTCGGTCATATTCCCGCTTTTTAGTTATCTTTCGGAAAAATTCAGAATGGACGGAATAATAAGGCCTGTCGCTTTGGCTGATGCCGAGCGCATCGCATCCATTTACAACAATTACGTTTCAGCAACCACCATATCCTTCGAGACCGAACCGGTTCCCGTCGAGGAGATGCGGGCACGTATCGATGTCATCGATCTCGAACTCTTGTTTTAGAATTTATGCCTGCTTCGTCTGTTGACTCTCAGGTTGTTAGTGATTTCTTGCGAACTTTGCGGAACGTGACGAGCCAGGCTGTCATGACCATGACACCGGTGATGGTCCACGAGACGGGGTAGACGAACATCAGCGCATGGAATCCTTGCCAGACCGGGCAGGCTGTGTAGATCCAGGCAATACGCAGGATGCAGGTCCCGAAAACAGTCAGAAGGGTCGGAAGCATCGAATGGCCCATGCCACGCAGGGCTGATCCAGGAATCTCGTAGGTGCAGACCAAGCCTTGAAGCAACAGAACCGTCTTCATTCTGATGGAACCAAACTCTTGCCACATCCACCGAATTGAACAGCTGCTGCAGCACACTGCTGGCCGCCAACGGCAGCGCAAACAAAAGAATCTTCATGAGCAAAGGCCCATGAAGCATATCGATATCGATGTGTTCCGAATTCTTTGTGGACATGGACTCTAATCCTCCTGTTTGCTGAATTTTTTAAGATCACTGCGGTAGCGGGCGTAGAAAAAGATTCCGGCGAGGGTCAGTCCGATAGGGAAACCTAGCCATATCCCGTGAATGCCAAGTCCGGCCTTGAAGCCGAAAAAGTAGGCGGACGGGATGGCTATGATGTAGTAGCTGACGAAAGCCGCGTACATGATTGGCTTGACATCCTGGATTCCTCTCAGCACATTTGCGAAACAAAGTTGAAGGCCGTCGCCGAACTGGTAGGCGAAGAGCAGGAAGAACAGCGATACCGCCATTGCGGAAACCTCTGGAGAGTCTGTGAATATTCCAGCCGCTTGGTAGCGGAAGCAGTAGAGCAGCACTGACAGAGTCGCGGAAATGCTGAGAATCATTAAATAGCCTTTGCCGGCATATTCCCGTACAGATCCTAAGTCCTTTCTGCCGAAGGCATTGCTGACGAGAATCGAGATGGCGAACGAGAGCCCCTGCATCATCAGGAAAAACAGCTGCGAAATGGTGATGACAACCTGATGAGCGGCGAGTTGTATGACTCCGAGCCATCCGGCCATGATAGCAGCGAAAGTGAAAGTTGAGGATTCCAGAGCCATCTGGATGCCGACAGGGTATCCCATCTTGAAGACTCCTTTCATCTCGTAGCGGGAAAGGATTGCCTCCTTGATCGCACGGGCATATTCAGTCATTTTCTTTGACTTGAATATGAAAATGACGAACACGATGAGAATCAGCACTCTGGAAACGAGCGTGCTGATTCCTGCGCCGGTCAGCCCCATCTCCGGGAATCCAAGTTTGCCGTAAATCAGGATCCAGTTCCCGAATATGTTGAAGAGGTTTCCGAGCATAAGCAGTGTCATGGAAATCATTGGCCGACATATCCCGTCCGTGAACTGCTTCAGCACGTTGAATCCGAGTGCGAAGACTGTTGAAATCCCAACTATGATGAAGTACGGTTTGATGTAGGGCATCAGTTCAGGTGCCTGCCCGAAGTGCCCGAGGCAGAAGTAGATGACTGTGAGCAGGACAACACCAATCACGCCGATCATTCCATTGACGATGATTCCGTTCTTTACGGTCGTGCCGATTCCTTTGATGTCACCGGTCCCGTTGTGCGCCCCGATCATGGGGGTCATTCCGGTCGCGAATCCCAATTCGGTAAGGATGAACAGGTTCATGATGTTGTTCACGAACGACGAGGCGGCGAGTTCATCCACGCTGTGCCACCCGATCATGATGTTGTCCGCGAACGCCAGAATAATCACACAGGCCTGACCAAACATTATGGGCAGACCTATCCTCAATATCTCCTTTATTTTATTCATAGTCCGTTCATTGTCTTCTCTTGGGAAAAGAGGACGGCAAAGTTACGGACAATGTTCTTGATTAGCAAATCAAGCCATGTGGATTGACAGAGTCAAAAATCATGTGGATCAGATTGATGTCCCCATGAATACTCTGGATGCACTTTTCGGCACGATCTTGCCGCTGAGGGTGATTCTGTTGGAACTGAATGTCGGCTCAATCACGGCTATGGCCTCGTTCGTGCCCTTAGGCATTGTGATTGTCACGACCGCCGAGATTGCCGCACCCTGAACGTTCATCGAATATGTGATCGTGCCCTTCTTGTCAGTCCGCATCTTGATGTTGGAAGCGCGTCCCTCAAGGGTTATGCCACCAACACCGTTCGGCCCTCCGGCATTGTATGGAGCGACTTGGACAACAGCCTCGTCGTCAGAGAGGGAGATGAAGTTCGTGTTGCTCTGCACGAAAGCCATCTCGCCGTATTTGAACACAAGCTTGTCCGCTTCAAGAACGAATTCCAACGAGTCAAGAGCCTTGACGGCATTGGCATTGGCGATCGAGTCCTGTTTTGCCTCAAGTTCCTTTTGTATGGCCTTGAGAGTCTTGGCGTCCGCTTTGGCTTTGGCCGCCAGTGTGGAGTCGGCCTTGATGCGGGCATTTTCTATCGCTATCTTTTCAGATGTGGTGAAGATGCGCTTTTCTGTCTGCGCGAAACCTGCCGCCGCCACCAGCGTCAGCAGGCATAATGTTGTAAGTATCCTTTTCATAGCAGTCTGTTTTAACCGAAAAGGACAAAATCAAAGCGTGTGCCAAATAATGTCTAAGACGTGGCTTTCCCCTTGCCGATGATAATGATTACCACAGCGGTGAGAATCAGCAGGATGCCGGCTGCCAAATTGACCGTCAGGGCTTCGTGGAAGACCGTAAGGCCTATCACGACTGCCGTCAGCGGTTCGAGCGCTCCCATGATGGCCGTCGGTGTGGAGCCTATGATGCGGACGGCTATGCCCATCGAGATGAGTGAGAACACCGTCGGGACGATGGCCAGCATCAGCGAGAATCCCCATTCCCTGCCTGTGACAAGCGGCATGATGTGCCGCTCAGGTGAGGTGAGCGAGAACAATATAATTGACAATGCGCAGACAATCAGCACATAGAAGCTCAGTTTCATCGCTGACATGTCGAGCCGGTGGATGGACACCCTGTGTGGCAGATACTTCGAGAATCGGTTGTGGCTTGCCTCCAGTTCTGGTTCCGGAGCGGATGCTCGGTTGGCCACAATGATGTACAGGGCGTAGCTGAGAGCTGAGACCATCACCAGAAGCACACCTATGGTGCTGAGCACGGTTTCCCCGTCACCTTTGTAAAGAAGAAGCACCCCGATCAGCGAAAGTGCGATGGCCGCGGCGGTTGTCTTTGTGATTTTTTCCCCGTAAAGCATGGCCATCAGCACGGCGGTCATGACCGGATAGACGAAGAGAAGGGAGCAGGCAACTCCGCTGTCCATATACAGAAAACTACAGTATAACGTCAAAGATGAGATCACGAACAGCAGTCCGAGGGCTGTCAGAGTCGATAGCTCGCCTTTGCTGACTTTGAAGGTTTCGATGCTTTCGGTCGCAGAACCTGTCGAAGCGGTCTTTCTGTGCATCATAATCTTGACCGCCATGATCACCCCGATGATCAGAGCCGCCAGTCCGTACCGATAGAACAGCACCGACTCCACGTTCATCCCCTCCTCGTAAAGGTACTTTGCCCCCAGAGGATTCACACCATAACTGACAGCGGCCAATATCCCGAAAAAGAAACCTTTAGCCTTACTTTCGCTTGCTTTGACCATATTCCTGTTTCAAAATAAAGGCTGCAAAGATAGTTCTTTTTTCATTGATTTGTCGTTATCTGTAACTTGTTTATAATTAGCATATTCATAAAACTTGCCGGGTAGTTTGGAATGGCAGGGATTTGTAATGGGTTGACAGTTAAAAAGATGGCGTTTGCGTTATTCCCTGTGGCGGGATGGTTTTCTTTTATTATTTTTGCAGCAGATAATTATGAGATTCGTGATCAGGCCGTTGAACGCGGCAGGACATATCACGGCACAGCCGATGCATGGAATGATCAGAGAGGACTGGTCATTTATATATCTTATTTCAGGAGAGGTCCTTACAGATGTTGATGGAAATCCACATCTGCTACGGGGACAGGATTGTGCCCTGATTCCGCCTCAGTTGGCATATTCAGTAAAGTATTTTAAGGACTGCATTGGCTATATGGGTGCGTTTCCGGCAGGACTTCTGCGAAATTCGGGACACAAGGTGCTGAGACTCAAAACTTCGAGTGTTATGACTATCCCGCTTGAGGATAAAGTCTTCTTCGATGAGCTCATGATCCGAATGTCCAGATTCCCGGATGATCCTCCGATGCTTCAAGGATTGCTTGAGGTTATGCTCTGCCAGTTTGACAGTGTGATTCCTCAATATGACGCAACTGCTTCATCCAGACTTTGTTCGTCCTATCTTTCCAGTGTGTTTGACACCTCACGGCAGTTCACTGGGGTGGCCGGCTATGCAAGAGAACTCGGCGTGACTCCAAATCACTTGAACCGTGTCGTCAAATCAGAGACAGGACGCAGCGCAGGGGAGTGGATAGAAAACGCAAGGTTATCATTGGCCAGAACGCTTCTTCATGACCCTGGCATTCCGATTTCTGAAGTATCATACAGGGTCGGTTTTGAGGATCCCGCCTACTTCTCACGTTTCTTCAAAAAACTGGTCGGAATGTCTCCTACTGATTTCAGATCTGAGACTATGAATAAATAGTCCAAGCCATAATCACATATTCATAAGCCGGCAAGGATTTGGCGGACGTATTTTTGCACCCGTTATGCTTGCAGCCTTTACGACATTCTTATTGATGGTCATTCCGCCATCCTTGCCGATTCCGCAGGTTCGGGACACGATCTCCGGTTCAGTCGTGACATCTTCTATTAAGAAATCGGATGTCGTTTCCGGCAAGGCACCTGCCACTACACTGATTCTGAAAAGGATCGAAGAATGCGGAATCTCGTCTCCCAAGGATCTGTCATCCATAATCCCAGGATTGAATATGCCAGAATACGGAACTTCGATGACCTCGACCATATATGTCCGTGGCCTTGGATCCAGAATGGACAATCCGGTCATAGGTCTCTATGTTGATGATGTGCCTATCCTGGACAAAAACTGTTATGATTTCTCATTCGCGGACATCCGCAGGGTAGATTTCATGCATGGACCGCAAGGAACCCTTTACGGCCGCAACTCCATGCTCGGAGTGCTTTCGGTTGAGACATTGTCGCCCGAGGCGTATCAAGGTACAAGGATGTCCATTGAATATGGCACTGCGTCCACAATGACCGCGAAAGCTTCGGCCTATAAGGGTGGACTCGGGGTAGTCGCCGCATACGGACACAGCGACGGATTCCATGTCAATGAATATGACGGGAGCCATTGCGGTCTTTACGATACTTTTTCGGCCCGTGCAAGATTCGTGGGAAAAGTCTGGAAAGTATCACTGGATAACTCCTTGACGATGTCTTACACTGATCAGTCCGGTTATCCGTACCGCCGATGGAACTCAGATTTTGGCTCATTGACCGAAGGGCTTCTCCCCGTGGATTATAATGACAAAAGCGGCTATCGCAGATTCTTTCTGATGGACGGACTGCGTTTGAAAACAGAGTGGAGGAACTTGAAACTAAGTTCAGTGACAAGTGTCCAGGCTCTTTTTGATTCGATGGACATGGATCAGGACTTTACCCCGAGGTCAATGTTCACTTTGAACCAGACCCAAAGGCAAGGCGCGTTGACGCAGGAGTTTATCGCGCGGCCTAAGAGACACCCTGTCTGGTGGAACCGCCAGACAGGAGTGTTTGCGGTGGTGAAACTGAACCGGATGTCCGCTCCGGTGCGTTTCCTTGGAGACGGCATAAAGTCTCTGATTCTTGACAACGCAAATTCCGGCATTCCGCAGGAATTGGGAAAACTGAATATTCTTGAAGATGATTTTTTGATTTCCAGCGACTTCGACATTGCACTTGTTAATGCAGCAGCCTACCATGAGTCTTATTTCAAGACTGGCCACTGGACGTTCACCGCTGGGCTGAGGCTCGATTATGAGTCTTATGGAATGCGTTACGAATCGGGTTCCGACATCCATTTCGTCGTCTCGCCGTCGATGAGTGAATATATCCCTTTCAGCACGAGCGAAGATGGGAATGAGTCTGTAGGTTATGCCCAATTGCAGCCGAAAGTGTCTTTGTCGTATGATGCGTCGTCCGGGCGGATGCGGTCCAGAGGACTTGACCTTTCTTTTTATACCTCGTTCGCCAAGGGCTACAGATCCGGTGGCTTCAACACCCAGATCTTCTCGGACATCATTCAGAACAAGATGATGTCGGGAATGATGGAAAGACTTGGAGTTCATCTGGATGGTCTTGAGGACATCTCCGGGGCCGTTATGACCTATAAACCGGAAACCTGCTTGGATTTTGAAATCGGAAGTCGATTCACGGCTGATGCTGAAGGGCACCGATTGGTGGCTTCCGCCACGGCTTATTATGTCGATTGCCGCAACCAGCAGATGACCGTCTTCCCGCGTGGAAATGGAACCGGACGTATGATGACAAATGCCGGACGATCTCGCAGCCTCGGTGTTGAGGCAGAGGCCTTTTGGACTTGGAAAGGTCTGTCCGCGACTTTTACCGGAAGCCTTATGGACGCACGTTTCGTGGATTATCATGATGGCCATGATGACTGGTCAGGCAACCGCATACCATATTCTCCAAGATCCACACTGTACTTGCGGCTCGGCTACAAGTTACAGACAGGAGCGCGTCTGCTGCGGTCAGTGTCCGTGAATGCCGATTTGAACCATAGCGGAAGAATCAGCTGGAACGAGGCTGGCGATGTGAGCCAGCCGGCATATTCATTGCTTGGCGCGGATGTGCGCCTTGCCTCTTCAAGGGCGGAACTTTGGGTCAGGGGGCAGAATCTTTCCGCCACTGAATATTCCGTGTTCTACTTCAAGTCTGTCGGCAATTCGTTCTTTCAGATGGGAAAGCCTCGCAGACTTACAATAGGCGTGTCTATAAATATTTAATTAATAGTGATCTATGAATAGAATAGCAATGCTTTTTATGGCAGTGGCGCTGATGCTGTCCCTGTCCTGCACCAAGGAGAATGGCTCGAACGAGGAGCATCTTGCCGCCAATGAATATGAATATTCCGGCACAATGACCGTCACTGCCGGAGGATCGGACAATGTTTCGGAGGACGTGGCCGTGGACTGTCTTTTGGACAAAGACGCCCGTACCATGAAGATCCTGTTCTACAAAGTCAAGTTCGTGCCGCAGATGCCTGTCTCTCTTGATGTGACGGTTCCGGATGTCGGCTACTCTGAGAAAGACGGTACAGTCAAGTTTTCCGCTGACGGGATCGTCCCTCTCTCTGGGGGCACCGTCCCGTTTCCGAAGTACACGGTGACAGCCCTTTCTGGCATCATGACAGCCACAGGTATCTCCCTCAGCCTCAATTTCGGTGACTATCCCGTCACCTACACCGGTGTCCCGAAACAGTAGAAAAGAGCGGTTCAGTGGCACAATTCAGGCTTTCCGTCGCCCAAGGGTGTAAAGAAACACTCTTGGGCGGCATTTTTGACCGATTTTGTTGCTGTAGGGTGCCGAGCGACACTTTGGGCAGCGTTTTAAGCCTTTATTGCTGCCGTGGGTGTCGCACAATACTTTTGGGTAGCATTTTAAGCCCTTATTGCTTCCGTAGAGTGCAGTGCGATATTGCCCACAACATAGGCTCTCTGCTATTATTTGGATTTCTGACGAGTAAGGTCTAACTTTGAAGTCTGTTATGACAAGGCAATGATATCAAGACAATAATAATTAATTAATTAATTAAAAGGTAAAGGAATATGAGATATTCAGGAATTGTAAGACGTGTGGTGTCGGTGGCCGCTT
>ERZ808277.141-NODE-141-length-34044-cov-3.359852_pt1 | contig 34044 bp, 29 predicted proteins | sample MGYA00521240_ERZ808277 | MGnify/ENA primary metagenome ERZ808277 (study PRJEB31516, sample SAMN03275599) | gut metagenome | biome: mammalia-associated habitat; material: feces | host: Papio cynocephalus | place: Kenya | collected 2012-07-17 ... | reverse complement strand
ATATCTATTATATGCATTAATTCATTTATATATATACAAAAATAATATAGTAAATTGTTCATATGGAACAATAACACATGAAGCACAATATTTGCTTAATTATTCATTTATGATATTAAATTTGTTTATATTTATAAAAACATTTAATAATCAAAATTATAAAAAATTACAAAAATCAATATTAATTTCAACAGCGATTTATATAGTATCAATATATATTTCTATAATAACAAAAACATCTTCAACAACATATGTAGAAGGAATGGGGTATAAAGGTTGGTTTGAATCTGGAAATAGTATTAGTGCTATATTATTATTAAGTACATTTATAATTTTAAGTTTTATTATGCAAATACAAAATAAGAAAATGAAAATATGTTTATTTATAGTACTTGGATTAATAGGAATATATTTACTAACATTAATAGGAACAAGAGTGGGATTAATTGGATTTATATTGGCAATTTTATGTTTTGCAATGTCAGAAATATTTTGTAAAATAATAAAAAAGATGAAAATTAGTAAGAAGAATTTTATATTACTTATATCAATATTAGTATTATTAATTTCAATAGTATTACTTGCTGGTTCAGTAACATTACAGAGAAGAAAACATTTGAAAAACATGGAAAACACTATAATAGATGAATCAACAGGAAAAGTTGCAAATATAACGGGAGATTTAACTAGTACAAGAAATAAAATAATTAATAATAATTTAGAACAAGGATTTATGTCAGAAGCACAACAACAATCTGTTATTGACTTATATAATATTGCTAAAAAATACAATATTCCAAACACAAATATACGTATGCAACAATTGATTTATCATGTTATGTTAATCAAAAATCAAAAAAATATATTATTTATGTTAGCAGGAAATGGTTATCTAATAAATACAGATGAATTAGTGTGGGAAATGGAATTTCCAGCAATATTATTAAATTTTGGAATAATAGGTTTTATACTATTTATGATTCCGATGTTAAACATATTATTAAAATCAATAATTATATTTATAAAAAATATAAAAAAAGTAGATACAGAATTTACAATGTTAATATTAGCAACAATATTAAGTTTCGTATTATCAACTTTATCTGGATATACATTTTTCAATTCTTCGTCTATGATGATAATTATTGTAGCGAATGTATTATTAAAGATAAAAACACAAAATATTAAAAGAGGTGAATAAAATATTGCAAAAAATAGTATTTGGAATAACAGGTCTTACATTAGGTGGAGCTGAAAGAGTATTGGTTGATATAGCAAATGAATTATCAGGAAAGTTTAATATAACAATATTTACGCTATATGGGAAAGGTGAGTTCGAAAAAGAATTATCTCCAAATGTAAAATTAGTAAATATGATAGATAAATCTTATAATGAATTAACTAAAAATGAAAAAGTAAAAATTTCTTTAAAAATATTATTTAATAAGAAGTCTATTTATAATAAATATATAAAAAATAAATTTGACACTGAAATTGCTTTCCTTGAAGGACCTATAACAAGAATATTTAGTGTTGAAAATAAAGGTATTAAAAAGATTGCTTGGGTACATAATGATATAGGACAAGTTTTTGGAAAAAATTTAAAAGCTAAAATAAAAAGAATGCTAGACAAAACTTGTTATTCGAAGTATAATGAGGTAGTATTTGTTAGTAATGATAACAAAGAACAATTTGAGGAAATTTATAAATTAAATAATGATAAAATTGTAATACCTAATTATATATCTTCAAAAAGAGTAATAAAAAAATCTGAAGAACAATTTGAAAATGTATTTGAAGATGGAACTGTTAATTTCCTAACAGTAGCAAGATTGGTAAGTCAAAAAGCAATAGATAGATTAATAAAAATTCATAGTAAATTAATTAAAGATGGATTCAATCATAAATTTTATATAATTGGTGATGGACCAGAGACTAATAATTTAAAAAATTTAATTAAAGAATATAATGTAGAAAATACTTTTATATTATTAGGAAAAAGAAATAATCCCTATCCATATATAAAAAAATGTGATATTTTTGCATTATTATCATATTATGAAGGTTTACCAATGACAATACTAGAAGCAAAAGTATTAGAAAAACCAATATTAATTACAAATACAGCAGCAAGAGAAGCTGTAGCAAAATATGAAAAATCGTATATAACTGATAACACGGAAGAAGGAGTATATGAAGGAATTCAAAGAAGTTTAGAAATGTTACCAAAATGGAAAAAAATGCAAGAACAAAAATATATTGAAAATTATAATATAATTAAACAAATAGAAAAGTTGGTGAAAAAATAAATGAAATTATCAATTTTGACTGCTACATATAATAGAGCTAATTTGTTAAATAGATTATATAAAAGTATTGTTGATAATTTATATGATAAATTAGATATAGAGTGGCTTATTATGGATGATGGATCTACTGACAATACTCGGACAAGTTGTTAAGAATTTTAATAAAGTAGAACATTTTGAAATTAAGTATTTCAAACAAGAAAATCACGGAAAAATGCAGGCTATAAATAATCTTATGCAATATGTTACAGGTGAACTTGTTATGGATTGTGATTCTGATGATTATTTTATAACTGGAGCTTTTAAAAATATTTCAGAACATAGTATGGAATTGTTGAAGAATGATAATTTGTATGCATCAGTTTTTTTAAGAAGCGGTGAATATGCAAATATAAAAGGAAAGTCCTTTGAAAATACTAAAGATGAAACTACAATGTTTGATATGTATTTCAAACAAGGAATGGATGGAGAAAAGGTATTAGTATATAAATCTTCTATAAGAAAATTATACAAATATGAATTAAAAAATGGTGAAAAATTTATTACAGAAGCAAGTTTGTTTTATAAAATAGAAGAAAAATATAAGGTTAAATGTTATAATTTGGAAGTGGTTTCTGGAGATTATTTAGAAGAAGGATATACTAAAAATTTTATTAAATTATTTATAAATAACCCACAAGGATATTTACAATATTTTCAAGATATTTTAGCTAGAGATACAAAAGGTGTTAAATTTGATAAAAGGTTATATGTAATTAAACACTATATTTTGTTTTCAAGCTTATGTAATAAGAAGGTATGTGTTAAATGTGTAAGAAATCTTTGGGATAGGTTGCTGGTTTTGATGTTGATTTTGCCGGGAAGGTGGAAGTCAAAGAGTTTTGTTGGTAAAAATTACAAAAAGGAGGAAAAAATGGAAGATAATAAGTGTGCTATAGAAGTAAATGATGTATATAAATCTTTTAATGTTTTTTATGATAAAACAAATACTATAAAAGAAAAAATGCTATTTTGGAATAAAAGTAAAAAAGAAGTTAGAACAGTTTTGAAGGGGATAAATCTAAAAATAAAAAAAGGAGAAGTTGTTGCATTAATTGGTGTTAATGGTAGTGGAAAATCAACATTATTAAAGCTAATGACTAAAATTATATATCCAAACAAAGGTACAGTTGAAACTCATGGTAAATTAACATCGTTATTAGAGTTGGGAGCTGGATTTCATCCCGATTTTTCAGGAAGGGAGAATATATATTTTAATGCATCTATATTTGGATTGACTAGAAAAGAAATTGACAATAGAATTGATCAAATAATAGAATTTTCAGAGTTACAAGGATTTATAGATAATCCTGTTCGTACATATTCTTCTGGAATGTATATGAGGTTAGCTTTTTCTGTAGCTATAAATGTAGATGCAGATATATTATTAATAGATGAAATATTATCAGTAGGAGATCAACATTTTCAAGAAAAATGTTTCCAAAAAATAGAACAGTTAAAATTAGAGGGAAAAACTATAGTGTTTGTTACACATGGAATGGAATCAGTTAGAAGATTTTGTACTAGAGCAGTATGGTTACATGAAGGAAATATTAGATGTGATGGTGATGTGGAAGATGTAGTAAAAAAATATTTAGAAGAAACTGCATAATAAATTGAAAGTACGAAAGGAGAAATTAATTTTGAATATATTCAGTAAATTATATAATTATAGAGAATTGTTAAAAACAAATGTAAAAAAAGAAATAAGAGGAAGATACAAAAATTCATTTTTAGGTGTACTGTGGTCTTTTTTAAATCCATTATTACAATTAATAGTATATTCTATAGTGTTTGGTGCTTTATTAGGGCAAGGAAATTCAACATATCATATATATGTGTGTGTTGGTCTTATTCCATGGACATTTTTTGTTTCAACTGTCCAACAAGCTGCATATACCGTAATTGCAAATGGAAATATAATAAAAAAAGTATACTTTCCGAGGGAAATTTTGCCTATATCAATAGCAACTAGTGGAGCAATTAATTTTGTGATATCTACATTAATAATATTAGGATTTGTAATATTTTCACCTTTAGGATTATCTTGGCAAATTCTATGGTATCCTGTGATATTATTGATTCAATATATATTAATATTGGGAATATCTTTTATATTATCTGCTATTACAGTATATATTAGGGATATAGAACATATTGTAGGAGTTGTACTGATGGCAGCATTTTATACAACCCCAATTGTATATAAACTAGAACAGTTACCAGAAAATTTAAGAATAATAATGAAGTTAAATCCAATGACATATATAATAAATGGATATAGAGATATTTTTTATTATCAACAGTGTCCAAATTTTGAGCACTTAGGAATATTGTGTGTGGCTTCTATAATATTACTAATTATAGGATATTTTATATTTAAAAAGTTGCAAAAAGGTTTTGCGGAAGAATTATAAAAAACTAAAGATTGGAGAGAGTATAATGAACAATGATGTATTATTTTCTATTATAGTTCCTGTATATAATACTGGGAAATATATAAAAAAGTGCTTAACATCTATAATTAATGCAATTGATACAGATTGTGAAGTAATTATTATTAATGATGGTTCAACTGATGATTCTGAAAATATAATAAGAGATTTTATTGAAGAATTACCTGATAAATTTAAGAAGAGATTTATTTATAAGTATAAAGAAAATAAAGGACTAGCTGATACTAAAAATGTTGGAATAGAATTATCTAGTGGGAAATATATAAGTGTAATTGATTCAGATGATTATATTTCAGATGATTTTTATACTGTAGCAAGAAGATATGTGAATGAAGGGTATGATGTAATTGTATATGATTTGTATATAATTTTTGAAAACAAGGAAAAAAATATTGAAAGTGGAAAGAAAAACCAAAAACAAGTTTTAAATAATTATGTAGCTAGAGCTTGTAAAGATGATAAAGCAGATCTTAAATTAGCACTTTTATGCGGAGCAATGCAAGGTTCGTCTTGTAATAAAATAATAAAAAAAGAATTGTATAATCCATATAAATTTCCAACCAGTAAACAATACGAAGACACTGCTGTTACTCCTTTTATAATCGTAGATGCTGAAAAAATAAAATATGTTCCATATCCACTATATTATTATGTGCAAAGAGAAAAATCAATTGTTTCTACCAACACATATATATCTGCCTTTTATAAAATATGTGAAAATATTTCAGATGTATTAAAAGAAAATGAGCTATATGAAAAATATACACAAGTCATAAATGAATTTTTTGTAGATAGAACTTTAGAAACATTATATCAAGATTATAAAAAAGGTAAAAAAGACTTTAATAATAACATAAAAGATTTTTCAAAGAAAAATAAAAATACAATTAAGTATATTTTGGATAAAAAATTATCATATAATGAAAAAAATTGGTATTCTCCAAGACAAAGAAAATTGTTAAATAATGTTTATACATATATTTACAATGAAGAGTTAAAAAAGATAAATAGTATTTTTTTTAAAAGAAGACTTGTAAACTATTTAAGAAAAATTTATAGAGGATTTTTTGAATTAGTAAAAATTATTATAGGGGGAAGATAAAAATGGAAAAAATAATACATTATTGTTGGTTTGGTGGTGCAAAAAAGCCAAAAAAATTAAAAAAATATATTAAATCTTGGAAAAAATATTTACCAGAATATAGAATAATGGAATGGAATGAGCAGAATTTTGATGTTAATATGTCAAAATTTTCAAAAAGTGCATATGAAAATAAAAAATGGGCTTTTGTTTCAGATGTAGCAAGAATTTATGCTCTTTTTGAATTCGGGGGAATTTATTTTGATACTGATATAGAAATTATTAAAAATATTGATGAAATATTAAAGAGTAATATATGGCTAGGAAAAGAAGATGCAAATTATTTAGCAACTGCAATGATAGGAGTGAAAGAAAAGAAAAATAAACATATTGGAAATATATTAGAAATGTATAAAAAAATAGAATTTAATAGAGAAGATTTATATAGTGTTACTGGTCCAAAATTGTTAACAAAGTATTTTGAAGGATTAGGATTAAAAAGTGAAGATAAAAATCAGATACTAGAGGATGATGTTCATATATATGCAAAAGACTATTTTAATCCTAAAACATATGATGGTAAAAATCAAAAGTTTACAGAAAACACATGCATTGTGCATCATTTTGATGCTACATGGACAGATATGGATGAAAAAATAGCTATATGGTTTGTAAGAAGAAAAATGGGATTCATGGCTAAATATGTATTTTCAGTATCAAATAGAATTAAAAAAATAACAAAGGGAGATTAAACTATGCATTACGATAAAACTGTAAAAGGGATAATGATTCTTATAATATCAGTATTAATTATATTATCTATTTCTATTAATCCAAGCAAGGGAACACAATTAGATAACTTTATATATGGTAATTCTATTATAGGGTTAATAGGTATAGGAATTATTTATTGTATGATAGAGAGAGTTTCTAAAATATCTGATAAAAGATTATTAATTTGTGCTACTATTTTGGGAATATTTTTTGCGAATTGTTTAATTATTGGAAATAGTATAAATTGTTATTTTGATTTAAGTGGAATACTAGCTTCAAAAACAACAATTATAAAAACAATAAGTAAATTAATTAGTTATACTATAATATTAAGTTGTACAATAATAATTATATTTGATTTTTTTAATAAGAAAATTGAATGTGCAGATATAAACAATGAAAAAAATAGAATTTTGAAATTATTTTCAACAAATAGAAAAGTTTTCTTTATTTGTTGGATGCTAATTTTTATAGCTTGGATACCATATTTTTTAAAATATTATCCAGGAATTGTAACACCTGATTCAGTTGACCAGATAAAACAAGCATTAGGGATATCTACATTAAATGCACATCATCCAATATTGCATACAATTATAATTAAATGTGCAATGACCATAGGAAGTTTTATAAAAAATCAAAATGCAGGTATAGCAATGTATTCGATAATACAAATGTTAAGTATGTCAGCGATTTTTGCATTTTCAATATACTATATGAGTAAAAAGCAGATTCCGGTTTGGATTAGAATTATATCATTGTTTTTCTTTGCATTATACCCTGTAAATTCAATGTATAGTATAACTATGTGGAAAAATATTTTATCTGCAGGTTGTATACTATTATTTCTAATATGTATTACAGAAATATCAATTAACACAGAGAAATTTTTTAAATCAAAATTAAAGATTATAATAATGATAATAATTTCTTTGCTAATTATATATTTGTTAAACAATGGAATTTATATAATTATATTAACATTACCATTTTTATTTTTTAAAGCTAAAAATAATACAAAGAAAATGTTTTTTATATGCTTTACTATAATAATTATAACTAGTATGATAAATGTTTTAATATTTTCCATTCTAAATATAAAGAAAGGCTCTATAAGAGAAGCACTATCAATTCCATTACAACAATTTGCTAGAACAATAAAGTATAGAGAAAATGATTTAACCAATGAGGAAAACAATATTATCCATAAGTTTTTACCTTCTAATAATTTAAGTGAATTATACAATCCGACTCTGTCAGATCCAGTAAAAAAAGAATTTAATGATGAATATTTTAAAGAAAATAAATTAGAGTTTGTAGTTATCTGGGCAAAATTGTTTTTGAAATTTCCATTGGAATATGTAGAAGCATTTTTATGCAATTGTTACGGATATTGGTATCCGAATGCTCAGAATTGGGTAGTATCTAGAACCATTACAGAAGATAATCAGTTAGATATACATCAGGAATCTAAAATTAGTAGTGATATAATTAAACGAATAGATTCTTTAATAGATAGAAGAGATATTCCAGTGTTAGGTATGACATATAGCTTAGGATTAATGTTTTGGTTAGTATTAACGGCACTTATGTATTGCATATATAAAAAAAGTTATAATTTAATTTTAATATATATACCAATTTGTATATTATGGTGTACAGTTATTGCTTCTCCAGTTTTTTGCGAATTTAGATATCTTTATGGTATGGTTGTAAGCATGCCTTTACTATTAAGTATGCCATTGCTAACAAGGAAAAAAGTAGAATAAAAGAATAAAGAAAAGAGAGGTGAAAAACCATGTGGGGAGACATATCAATAGCGTTCCTACTAGCATTTATAACAGCATTTGTAGTAACACCATACACAATAAGGCTAGCAAATAAAGTAGGTGCAATAGACATACCAGAAAAAAGAAGAATAAATGAAGAACCAACACCACGTTTAGGTGGTATTGCAGTAATAATTGGATTTCTTGTATCATGCATATATTTACTAACAATAATGACACTAGAAAAAACATTCAATCCATTTGGAGAAGAACAATATTTTCATAAATTAATAGGACTATTATTAGGAATAATAATTCTTGCAATATTTTGCTATATAGATGATGTAAAAGGTCTTCCTGCTCTAGTAAAATTACTAGGACAAACTATAGCAGCAGTAGTGGTAGTTTCCTTTGGAACTAAAATAGATAATCTTACAATACCATTTCTAGAACATACATTAGATATAAACAATAGTATATATATCTACATTTTATCAGTAGGTTGGATAATAGGTATAACAAATGCAATAAACTTAATAGATGGTTTAGATGGTTTATCATCTGGAATAACATTAATATCATGCTTTTCACTAATAATAGTGTTTACAATGAACGAATCTCCAATTATTGCAATAATACTAATAACAGCTTTAGCAGGAGCAATTGTTGGATTTTTACCTTACAATTTCAATCCAGCTAAAACATTCATAGGTGATACAGGAGCACAATTCTTAGGCTTTTCACTAGCTGTGATATCAATATTAGGAACAGCCAAAACATATACATTATTAGTTTTAATTTCGCCTCTAATAATATTAGCTCTTCCAATATGTGATACATTATTTGCAATAATCAGAAGAATAATAAAAGGTCATTCAATAAAAGCGATATTTGCACCAGATACTGGTCATTTACATCATAAATTAATGAAAAGAGGATATACACAAAAACAAGCAGTATTAATACTTTACGGAATTAGTGCATGCTTAGGTATGTTTGCAATTATTCTTTTGGAAAGTGGAATTTGGAAAGCACTTTCTTTTGCATTAATGGTTATCGCTATAATAGCTGTAGGTTACAAAGATTTTTTCAAAGTTAAAGTAAATAAGACTGAAAGAAGTAAAAACAATATGAACAATACAAATAAATAGAATAAACATTACATTTACATGAAAGGGAGGGACATAAAGCAATGCAAGAAGATAGGTTAATGAAACCGGGTCTTGAAAATTTTAATGAACAAAATTTAGAAAATTCATTAAGACCTCAACTATTAAATGAATATATAGGTCAAAGCAAAGTAAAAGAAAATATGAAAATATATATAGAAGCAGCTAAAAAGAGAAATGAAGCCTTAGACCATGTTCTACTATATGGCCCTCCAGGACTTGGAAAAACTACACTTGCTAATATAATAGCAAATGAAATGAATTCAAATATAAAAGTTACATCAGGTCCAGCTATAGAAAAGGCAGGAGATTTAGCAGCATTACTTACAAATTTACATGAATCAGATGTATTATTTATAGATGAAATACATAGATTAAATAAAAATGTCGAAGAAATATTATATCCAGCATTAGAAGATTTTAGTTTAGATATTATAATTGGAAAAGGCCCAACTGCAAAATCAATTAGAATTAATTTACCTAAATTTACACTAATAGGAGCAACAACAAAAGCTGGAACATTATCAACTCCATTACGAGATAGATTTGGAATTGTTGATAGACTAGAACTGTACACTACAGATGATCTTGCTATTATAGTAAAGCGTTCAGCCAAAATATTAGATATAGAAATAGATGATGAATCAGCACAAGAGATAGCAAGACGTTCAAGAGGAACACCAAGAATTGCAAACAGATTATTAAAAAGAGTAAGAGATTATGCAGCAGTTTTAGGAGATGGAAACATAGAAATTAAAGTGACCAAAACAGCTCTAAATCGTCTTGAAATAGATGAAATGGGACTAGATGAAATTGATAGAAAATTGTTAGATGTGATGATTACAAAATATGCTGGAAGACCAGTAGGAATAGACACATTAGCAACAACAATTGGAGAAGAGGTTGAAACATTAGAAGATGTATATGAACCATATTTAATTCAAATAGGTTTTATTGCTAGAACAGTAAGAGGAAGAATACCTTTACCAGCTGCGTATGAGCATTTGGGGTATGCTAAAGAGAACGGAACTTTTTGAGAAAAATTGCCAAAAGAAACAGAACTTTTTGAAAAAAAGTTCTGTTCCTTCTGGCAACTTCTAGTAAATTTTTCTAAATTCAATTTCATTTATAGTAACAAACTCAATTAGTTTTTCTACATATTTTTTAAAATCCTCATCACTTAGTTGTTTAACTTCATTAATTATATTTTGCACATATTTACTTGAACTGAATTCAGGATATATTCTTCCATTTCTTTTAAAAGATTCTAAATGAAAAATTATATCTTTATTTCTTTTATCATCTGGAAATATTTTCATTACTGCTAGAAAAAGTATTTCTTTCATTTCTTTTTTTATTTTAAAAGTATTTATTTCATTAATAATTTCTAAACAATTTTTACTTTTAGAAATTCCTGGTTGTATTTTCCCTGCAAAAATAACTTTTCTATCCATTTTTGCCCTCCTAATTATTTATATACTATATATTTCATTATAGCATTTGAGGTTGAAAAAGTAAATAGTTTTGTAAAATTATGTAACCATACTCACTATTACATACTGTACGCAACTTGAGAATAATCTCGTAATACAATATCCATTTTGTAATTACATAATACTAACTTTTTGATGAAGAATTGTAAAAGCAATAAATGTTATTAACAATATATTCTAAAATCAATATCAGGAAAAATACAATCACGTTCTTCAATAACACTTAAAAAATTCTCATCAATATCAATGCCATTAACAAGCTCATTATAAAACCTATTAAATCTACCAACATGATCTTTAATTCTTTTTTTGGCATAGTCTACCATAGTTCCGTTAGTAATAATAAAAAGCCAATCACTACTTTGTGCAAGCAACACTTCACGTGCACATTGATTTAAAACACGAAGTTTTAAAGGATTTGTTTCACTGTAAAATGTATGAGCAAGTTCAACCATTTTTTCACCAATATGATGTAAATGTCTATGAACATAATCATTTGAACCATTAAGCCAAACTTCACTATAACCATTTGCACCCCAACTAGAACGGCAAGGTGTACATTCTTGCATAATAGGGTATTTTTCAATATATTCACTAGGCGTAATTAACTCAAAATTTGATTTATTATAATAAATTTTCTTAAACAAAATATATAACCAATAAGGTCCTTCATACCACCAATGCCCATATAGTTCAGCATCATAAGGACATAATATAATAGGGGGATTTTGTGTTGATTTAGCAACATTTTCAATTTGTGCTGTTCTACTATCGAAAAAGTGACCAGCTTGTTTTTCAGCAGAATCTTTTGCCCATTCAATATTATAATAATCTTTATTGTCAGTTTTTCCAGTAATACGATGATATTTAATTCCTGTATGAACTCTAACTCCATTTGATGCAATATATGGCTTAATATAATCATAATCAGCTTCATATCCAATATCTCTATAAAATTCTCTGTAATTAAAATCACCAGGATATCCATCAACAGAACTCCATACTTGTCGTGATGATTCAATATCTCTACCAAAAGCTATAACACCATTTGGAGAAACAATAGGTGCAAAAGTTCCAAAAAGGGGAGCAGGGTCTGCATATAAAATTCCATGTGATTCTGTAATTATATATTCAATTCCAAATTCTTTTAAATATTTGTCTGCTTCTGGAATATAGCCACATTCAGGCATCCAAATACCCTTTGGTTTCCTTCCTAAATATTTTTCATAAGTTTGAACACCAACAGCAATTTGAGCCTTTACAGTTTGTTCTGTTGTATATAAAATAGGAAAATAGCCATGTGTAGCACCACATGTTATAATTTCAAGAACTCCTATATCTTGAAAATGTTTAAACCCTTGAATTAAATTACAGTTATATTTATCCTTGAAAATATGCAAGTCATTTGAATATCTATTATAATAATATTTTGCTAAATTATTTACTCTTTCATCATATGAAGTTCTTTCAATTTCTTTTTTGGCTAATTCAATATGCTTTTCTAGATATTTAATATAACGTTCTTGTAATAATTTATTGTCAAGCATGCTTAGAAGAGGGGGAGTGAGAGACATTGTAATTCTAAAATTTACATTTTCATTAACAAGCATTTCAAAATTTGTTAACAAAGGAATATATGTTTCAGAAATTGCCTCAAAAAGCCATTGCTCTTCTAAATAATCTTCACTTTCAGGATGGTGAATAAAAGGCAAATGAGCATGAAGAACAAAACATACATATCCTTTGGTAGAATTATTATTCAAGTAAGAATTCACCTTTTTCATGCTGTTACAATTCTCATGGATAGCACAAGCTGCATTTGTAGTAGAATTAGTAGTTTGATTCATTAATCTTCAGTCCTTGCATAATATATTTAGGTTTTTAAATAAGTTTTTACCTATAAACTTTATAGTAGTGTATATATAAAATATAAAGTGAATAAAATGCACATTATGTTTTATATAAAATAATATAAAAAATGAAGCATAGGCAAAATGTTCAAATATAAATGTATAATGCTAAAAGTGACAAAACATCTTAACTATGCTTACAAATGTTTCATGTATTAAAATTGTATATTAATTTTGATATTTATTTTGATATATATTTAATGTTATATATCTTAAAATTAATGTTTTTAATTATATATTTTACAATTATAAGTTTTCAATTATATATTTTAAAATTATATGTTAAAAATTTATATGTTATAAAATTATATGTTAAAAATTTATATGTTATAAATTTTTATGTTTTCAATAGTATACTAAAGATTTTATATACTAAAATTAGAAGAAGGATTATTTAAAATTTCATCTTTATACATATTTTTATAAAATTCATATAAATCATTTAAAAATTTAAAAGACTTAATATTTTTCTTTATATGTTCACCAGTAGAAACATCTCTAAAAGTAACAAAATTTACAAGCTTTTCAAGTAAGATGTGATCATTTGGTGCAGTTAAATCATTTGATTTACTAATAAATAAATACTCATTTTTCTTAGCAGCTTTAGTGATAGGGCTTTGAATAAATTTACGAGCTAATTCAATATCATATTTGCAATCAGCATTTTCAATATTTAAATACCAACAATTTGCAAAATCATTAATTTCAACTTCATAGGTTTCATCAAGTGTAAGATTGTGAACTATTAAAATCGGTTTAGTTATGAAAAAGAAATTATCTCCATATTTTTCTTTGTAATTTGCTATATCTAAATCTGAAATTTCCCAATAAACAAATAATGTTTTAGGTGTTTGAGCCAAAAGTTTTACAAGAGTGTTACCATATTTGTATGGCAAATCATAATATTCCAAAATTTCTATTTCAGCTGAGTTAGTTTTAGATTTTTTAGATTTAGCTGAATTGGCAGATTTTGTCTTTTTAGTTTTTGAAACAGTAGTTGAACTAGATTTAGTCTTTGAAACAGCAGGTGAATCAGATTTAACCTTTGAAGTTTTAGCTTTTGTTCTAGAAGGTGTAGTTGATTTTGATGATTTAGTAGATTTTGTTCCTGAAGCTTCAGTTGGTTTGGCTTTTTGTAATTTATTTGCAGATACTGTTGAATCTTTTTTCATTCTTCTTTTTGTTCCTTTTTTATTAGAATTATTAGAATTATTAGAATTGTCAGAATCCTCAAAATTATCTAATGGTTCATCTTTCTTAGATCTAGTTGCTTTCTTTTTGCTAGATAACAATGTGTTATCAATATTACTATCAGTATTAGATTTCTTTTTACTTTTAGTAACCTTTTTTGAGGTAGGTGTTACTACTGTATCATCTACTATTTTATCAGATTTAGTCTTTCGAGTCTTTGTAGTAGTTGCTTTTACAATATCTGTATTAGAAGAGTCAGAATCTTTTTTTGTTCTAGTCCTAGAAACTTTTGGCTTATCTGATTTTTCAGTACTTTTAGCAACAGCTGTAGTCTTTTTCTCAGTAGTTATTTTTTTTACCTTTTCAGTTTTACTATCTTTATTAGTAGAAACAGTTTTTTTCTTTGAAGAACCAGTAGACTTACTTTTTTTAGGAGATACTACAACTTCTTCAACATTTTCTTTTTCAATTTCTTTTTCTTTAGCTTTTCTTGGCATGATTTCCTCCTTAGTACATCTCTCTTTTTTACTAACAATATACTATACCAAATAACACAAAAATACAAGAGAAAAAACAAAAAATATGACAAAATTTTACACCTATAATACACCCCAAAAACTTAATACAAAAAACAGTAGAGTAGGCAAAATAAAATATATTAAAATGCAGTGAATGCGCAGTTTGGGAGCGTGAGCACACACACATTTTAACACACTAAAACGACCAGCAAAGAAACGGAATTTTAATATATTTTATTTTACCGGCTAATTGCAAAGCACAAAATAAAACATTTCCATACCAAATAAAAATCTAAGTGCAATTCTGTAAATTAAATTCAAGTTACATAATTTAAATTACAAAATCCACCAAACATTTCCAAGTAAAGTAAAAAGATAAATACGATTCTGCAAAGCAAAGTAGTTAAAATATTTCCACTTCAAAATATCAAAAAATCATTGACTTTTAACCAAAACTTATATAGAATAATTTGTAGAAAAAAGAGAAAAAAACACTAAAGAAAAGAGTAATCTGAAAGGGGATATGCTAAAATGAAAATTCTAATGTTAACATGGGAATATCCACCTAGAATAGTAGGCGGAATAGCAAGAGTAGTGCACGATTTATCACACAAACTAGTAAAAAACGGACATGATGTAACAGTAGTTACATACAAAGAAGGCGATACTCCAGAGTTCGAAAATGATAAAGGAGTAAAAGTTTACCGAGTAGAAAACTACATGATTAAACCAAACAATTTTACTGATTGGATAATGCAACTAAACTTTACATTAACAGCAAAAGCAACTCAAATTATAAATGAACAAGGAAAATTTGATTGTATACATGCACACGATTGGCTTGTAGCATATTCAGCAAAAACATTAAAAGATTCTTTTCAAATACCAATAGTATCAACAATTCACGCAACTGAAGCAGGAAGAAATTCTGGAATACATGATGATGTTCAAAGATATATAAATGACACAGAATGGCTATTAACATATGAATCTACAGAAGTTATAGTTAATAGTAATTATATGAAATGTGAGCTACAAAGATTATTTGGTTTACCTTTTGAAAAAATAAATGTAATACCAAATGGAATTAATATAAATAATTTTAATGGAATAACTAAAGATTACGATTTTAGAAGAAAATATGCAATGGACAATGAGAAAATTATTTTATACATAGGAAGATTAGTATATGAAAAAGGAGTACAACATTTAATTTCTGCAATGCCTAAAATTATCAATGGATATAATGACACTAAATTAATAATAGGTGGAAAAGGCGGAATGTATGATGAATTAAGAGAACAAGCAAAAAATTTAGGAATAGAAAACAAAGTATATTTTACAGGATACTTATCATCAAAAGAAGTACAAAAAATGTATAAATGTGCTGATATAGCTGTATTTCCAAGCACATATGAACCATTTGGAATAGTTGCATTAGAAGCAATGCTTGCAGGAGTTCCAACAGTTGTTTCAGATATAGGAGGCCTAAACGAAATAGTAGATCATGGTATTAATGGAATGAAAAGCTATGCTGGCAACAGTAATTCAATTGCAGATTCTGTATTAGCTTTATTATATAATCATCAATTATGTAATAATATTGTAAAAAATGCAAAAACTAAAGTAAAACAAGAATTTAATTGGAATAAAATTGCCCAAGATACATTTTTTACTTACGAAAAAGCTATTTGCCAAACTATGGCTGAAAAACAAGCAAGAGAAATAGAACAAGAAAACGCAAGAAAAGCTACTAAAGCAAAAAATTCAGAAAAAGAAATAACAAAATTGCTTGACTTTAAGAAAAAACATGCATATGCATAGATGTTTTTAGTTAAGTAAAAATAAAAAAGAAAGGATGAACAAAATGAATATTTACGATACAGCCAACAAGCTAGCTTTTGAAATGAAAAATTCAGAAGAGTATAAAAAATACAAGGAAGCAAAAGAAAAAGTAATGCAAAATCCAGAAATGAAATCTAAAATAGAAGAATTTGAAAAAATCAGATATGATGCCCAAGTTTTAGCAATAAAAGGTGGAGAACAAGACAAAGATAAAATGGAAAAGTTACAACAGTTATATACAATATTAATAAATAACAAAGAAATTAAAGAATATTTTGATTTAGAAGTAAAATTTAATGTAATGGTAGCAGATGTAAATAAAATTATTGCAGAAGCCATTAAAGAAGTTTTATAAATATAAAAAATAAAATAATTAAAGCAAAAATAATAAAAGATAAAACTGAAAATAACAAAAAGTAAAGGAATAGAAAAAGTATGGAAATAATTGTAATACTAATCATGTCAATTATAACTATTATAGCTCTAACAATATTATCAAAATTTAACCTAAAAAAAATAAAACTAATTAAAGAAATAGGAGAAGATAAAAAATTAAATGAACTAACAAACACCTTACCCGAAAATGAGCAAATAGCTAAAGAAATATTAGCAAAATTAAAAAATGAAAACGTAAAAATAAAAACAGGTGGAGCATCTTCACAAGCAAGCCTATACATAGTCGCAACAAATACAATTTTTATAGCAAATATAAAAAACACATTTACAAGAATTCAAACCATTGCACATGAATGCATACATTCTATACAAGATAAAACTCTACTATGGTTTAATTTTATTTTCTCTAACATATACATATTATACTGGATAATAATAACTATTCTAACCTTATTCAATAAAATAGCGAATCTAAATATCCATGCAATAATTTTAGTTATGATGTCTATAACTTTATTCTTTGTACGTTCATACATAGAAACAGACGCAATGACTAAAGCTAGATTTCTAGCCAAAGAATACATGGAAAGCAAAAAAGAAGTAATTACCAAAGAAAACATCGAAACAATCATTGAAAATTACGACAAAATAAATAACATTGGAATCAAATTTACAAATTTAAGTTTAATAGTAGAATATTTAGTAAAGGTTATTATATATTGTGTTATAGCTTAAGGAATTGGGGACGTTTTAGTTTTCCTCCTTGGTAAACATAAAAAATGTTTTCTATTTCCCATACATCGGAAATAGAAAACATTTTTTTTATAGCCAAACACAAACACATATAACTATTTCCAACTTCACTCTTACAACATAAATAAAAACACCAACCTCCCTCGGAGAAAGAAATTTGTTACTTTTGAAAAAATAAACCTCCGACCTGAGCCCCCAAACATCTAACTCAACTCATTATCGTAACAAGTCCACCAAACCCAGCACGCACCCCACCGCGTTTGAAGGAGTTTATTTTTTCAAAAGTAACAAATTTTTTCTCTCGGTGCTCACCCAAAAAACTCACTTACCAACCAAAAACTCTACCAAAACCACCCCAACTTATGTTCACCAACCAGGAAAACTAAAACGTCCCCAATTCCTTCCAAAATTTCTCAAATCAACTTCTCCAATATCTGCACAGCATTACTTGCAGCTCCCTTCCTAATATTATCAGCCACAACCCACAAATTCACACCATTTCTAACACTAAAATCTCTTCTAATTCTCCCCACAAATACATTATCACAACCAGAAACCAAACTAGGCAAAGCATAATTTTTCTCATTTCCACCAAACTCATCCTGAACTATAATCCCAGGCGAATTTTTTAAAACCTTAACAACATCCTCCAACTCAAACCCATTATTAAATTCAACATTAATACTTTCACAATGACAATTAAAAACAGGAACCCTAACAGTAGTAGCAGTTATAGGCAAATCAGGACGATTTAAAATCTTTCTTGTTTCATTAATCATTTTTTCTTCTTCTTTCGTATATCCATTTTCCAAAAAATTATCAATATGAGGCAAACAATTATTAAAAATAGGATATGGAAATTTTTCTAATTTGTAATTATGATTATTTTTAGAATTATCATCCTCACTATCTTTTTCAAAATTATAAATTCCATTCTCTAAATCATGTATCCCTTTAGAACCAGCACCTGAAACAGCTTGGTATGTTGAATAAATAATCCTTTTTATTCCAAACATATCATCCAAAGGCTTTAAAGCTACAACAGCTTGGATAGTAGAACAATTAGGATTCGCAATTATTCCAGTATTCTTAGCTATTTCTTCAGAATTTACTTCAGGAACAACAAGTGGAACCATGTTATCCATTCTAAAAGCACTACTATTATCTATAACAATACATCCACTAGAAGCAGCAATTGGTGCATATTTCAAAGCTATATCTCCACCAGCTGAAAAAATTGCAAAATCAAAATTCCCATTTTTTAAAGATTCCTCTGTTAATTCTTTTATAAGATAAACATCATCCATAAACTTTAAAGTTTTACCAGCTGAACGTTTTGAAGCAAAAAAGGTATATTCTTTAATAGGAAGTTTCTTTTCTTCAAGAACCTTCAAAACAGTTTGGCCAACAACACCAGTAGCTCCAACTACAGCTAATTTATAATTATTCATAATTTTATATCATTCCTTCCATTAATGTTATAAATTTATATTTTCAAAGAAAACATAAAAATTTCATTTATGTTATAAAGTATATGCTTCTAATATAAAATTATTCTTTTACTTGTTGCAAAAGAGTAATTATAAGTGGTATAATAATGTTGTTAAATTTTGCCAAAAAGAAAGGAAAAAATTTATATGGATTTTAGCAATATAAAAGTATATGCATTTGTAGGACCATCAGGAACGGGAAAAAGTTATAGAGCACAGATGGTAGCAAGTGAAAATAATATAGAATTTATTATAGATGATGGCTTACTAATAAATGGCAATGCAGTTGTAGCAGGAACCTCAGCCAAAAAGGCGCCTACTAAAATTGAAACAGTAAAACATGCTTTATTTTTGGAAGAGAACGAAAAAAAGGAAATGCAAGAAGCTTTTTTGAAATATAATCCACCATCAATATTGATATTAGGAACTTCTGATGGAATGGTTGAAAAAATAGCTACAAATTTAGAATTACCTAAAATAAGTAAAACTGTTTACATTAATGAAGTTGCAACAGAAGAAGAAATGGAAAATGCAAGAAGAATTCGTGTGACAGAAGGAAAACATGTAATTCCAGTACCCACATTTGAAATAAAAAAAGATTTTTCAGGATATTTATTAGATCCGTTACAAATTTTTAAGTCTAAAGGAAAAGGAAAAACACCATATATTTCAGAAAAATCAATAATTAGACCAACATTTAGTTATATGGGAAATTTTACAATTTCTGATAGTGTATTTAAACAAATTATTGAATATCTAGCCAATAAAGAGCCTTCAATACATAAAGTAATTAGAACAAGGGTAAATAAAGGTGAACTTGGTACAGAAATTTATATGGAAGTAATAGTTAATTATGGTAAAAAAATAGTTGATGTCTTACAAGATTTTCAAATTAAATCTAAAAAAGAAATAGAAAGACTTACAGCAATGAATGTATCTAAAATTGATGTTATGGCCAAAGGAATTAATATGCCTAAAGATATGAAATTTTAAAAATATCCAAAGAAAAGGGAGGAATAAGTAATGGGGTTTATAGTTGCAATAGATGGACCTGCTGGTAGTGGTAAAGGAACAGTAACAAAAATACTGGCAAAAAAGTTGAAGTTAAATAGTATTGATACAGGTGCAATGTATAGGTGCGTTACACTTGCTATTATAAGAAATAATATAGATTTAAATGATATAGATAAAATAAAAGAATTATTAGAAACAATTAAAATTGAATTAATAGAGGAAAAGAATAAACAAATTGTAAAATTAAATGGAGAAGATGTTTCAAAAGAAATAAGAGAAAACCCAGTAAATCAAAAAGTTTCAATAGTTTCAGCAATAAAAGAAATACGTTTAAAATTAGTAGAACTTCAAAGAGAGATGGCAAAAACTCAAGACATTATAATGGAAGGAAGAGATATTACAACAGTAGTTTTCCCAAATGCAGATTTAAAAATCTATATGGATGCTGATTTAGAAGAAAGGGCAAGAAGACGTTTTGAACAAAATAAAAGCAAAAACATAGAATGCACATATGAAGATGTTTTGGAAGATATGAAAAAACGTGACGAAAATGATAGAAATAAAGAAATGGGAGCATTAAAAATAGCAGATGATGCAATAGTAATAGACTCAACTAACTTGACACAAAAAGAGGTTGTTAAAAAAATTGAAAAACTGATAAAAAAAGAAAGAAAAACAAAAAAACTAGAACCTAAAATATATGCTCAAAGACCAGAAAATACAAGAAAAAAAGTAGTAAGAAAAATGATAAAAGTTTTTTTAAGTACTTTGTACAGAATCTTCTATAGAATAGAGATAACAGGTGAAGAAAACAAACAAAAAGCAGCTGAAAGTGGAGGATATATTATTTGTGCAAATCATTTGAATTACTTAGATGCAGCAGCAATAGTATTGCTAAGTAAAGAAAAAGTAAGGTTTATTGCTAAACATGACTTGGGCAGAATAGGAATTCTAAGATATTTAGAGCATTTATTTGATATAATACCTATAAAAAGAAATTCACAAGATATGGAAGCAATGAAAAGATGTATAAAAGCATTAAAAAATAATGAAGTAATTGCTATATTCCCAGAAGGAACACGAAAAGGTATGGAAAAAAATGCAAAAGTAAAAAATGGTGCAGCATTTTTAGCAATAAGAACAGGCTGTCCAGTTGTACCAGTTGGAATATCAGGAAGTTTTAAATTATTTAGCAAAGTATACATAAATTATGGAGCACCTATTGATATGTCAAAATATAAAGTTAAAGGAAAAGAAAAAGAGTATCAAGAACAGGCAACAAAAGAAATTATGGATAATATAGTTATGTTGACAAATATCAAAAAATAATATATAATTATGAACCGTTAGGAGATTGAATTTTATGGAAAATATGAGTTTTGAAGAATTGTTAAATCAAACTTTAAAAGAAATTAAAATAGGACAAACTGTAACAGGTAATATTGTAAATATTAATACACAAGGTGAAATTTTTGTAGACATAGGTTACAAAGCAGATGGAATAATACCTAGAACAGAGTTTTCATTTGATGAAAATGATGATCCGCATAATTCTTTCAAAGTTGGAGATAGAATTACAGCAGATGTAATAAAGTTAAATGACGGACTAGGAAATGTATTATTATCATACAAAAAAGCAAATTCTAAAATAGTAAAACAAGAACTTGAAAGCAAAGTAAAAAATAACTGCATATTTACTGAGAAAGTTACATCAGTAAATGATAATGGATTGATAGTAGATTATAAAGGAATTAGAATATTTATTCCAATTTCATTATCTGCAATTCCTAGAGATGAAAAAATAGAAAATTATAAGGGAAAAGAAGTTTCTTTTAAAGTAATTGAATATGATGAAAAAACAAGAAAAATTATAGGTTCAATAAAGATTATTTTAGATGAGCAAAAACAAGCAAAAGAGAAAGAATTTTGGGACAATATTGAAATTGGAAAAGTGTACAAAGGTATAGTTTCAAGCTTAAGTTCATATGGCGCATTTATTGATATTGATGGAATACAAGGATTGTTACATATTTCAGGTATGACCTGGGAAAGAGATAAAAAGCCAAGCGATATACTAAAGGTTGGTCAGGAAATTAAAGTTAAAGTTCAAGAATTTGATAAAGAAAATAAAAGGTTGAAATTAGAGTATGATAAAAAAGGTCCAAATCCTTGGGATAAATTTGTACAAAATTATAATGTAAATGATATTGTAACTGTAAAAGTTTCAAGATTATTACCATTTGGAGCCTTTGTAAAAATAGATAAAGGAATTGAAGGATTAGTTCATATTTCTCAAATTTGTGAGAAGAAAATTGCTAGACCAGAGGATTTTTTAAGAGTAGGTCAAAAGGTTAATGCAAAAATAATTAACATAGATTCAGAAAACAAAAAAGTGGAACTTTCTATAAGAGAATTAGAAGGAACTTCAAATGAGATGATAGAAGAATAGTTATATAATATTTATATAATAAAATAAAAAAATATTAAAAAGGGGAAGTAGAAAAAATGAATAACAAAAATATTAGAAATATAGCAATTATAGCACACGTAGACCACGGAAAAACAACACTAGTTGATGCATTATTAAGACAAAGCCATATATTTAGGGACAATGAGCAAGTAGCTGAAAGAGTAATGGATTCAAATGATTTGGAAAAAGAAAGAGGTATTACAATTCTTTCTAAAAATACTTCAGTTATGTACAATGGAGTAAAAATAAATATAGTAGATACTCCTGGACATGCTGATTTTGGTGGAGAAGTTGAAAGAGTATTACGTACAGTTGACGGTGTTTTACTTTTAGTAGATGCTTTTGAAGGACCAATGCCTCAAACAAGAGAAGTTTTGAAAAAATCATTAGCATTAAATTTAAAACCAATAGTTGTAATTAATAAAATTGATAGACCTGGTGCAAATCCATTAAAGGTAGTAGACCAAGTATTAGAATTATTTATTGAATTAGATGCAAATGATGAACAATTGGATTTCCCAGTTATTTATGCATCAGCTAAAAATGGTATCGCAAAAATGCATTTAGAAGATGAATCAGATAATGTACATTGTATATTTGATACTATTATAAATACAATAGAACCACCAGCATGCGACATGGAAGGAACAGCTCAATTATTAGTTTCTAATATTGATTATGATGATTATTTAGGTAGAATCGCAGTAGGTAGAATTGAAAGAGGTTCTATAAAAAATGGTATGTCTGTTGCAATTTGTAAACAAGATAAAAATATGCAAGGTAAAATTGCTAAATTATTCACATATGCAGGTATTAAAAGAGTTGAAGTTGAAGAGGCTCAAGCTGGTGATATAGTAGCATTATCAGGAATTGCAGATATCAATATAGGAGATACAATTTGCGATATAAATAATCCAGAAAAAATTCCATTTGTAGATATAGATGAACCAACAGTATCTATGACATTTAGTGTAAATAATGGACCTTTAGCTGGTAAAGAAGGACAATTTATTACATCAAGACATATTCGTGATAGATTATTTAAAGAGTTAGAAAGAAATGTAAGTTTACGTGTTAAAGAAACAGATTCAGCAGATAGTTTTGAAGTTTGTGGACGTGGTGAATTACATTTATCAGTTTTAATAGAAACAATGAGAAGAGAAGGTTTTGAACTATTAGTATCTCGTCCAAAAGTTATTTTTAAAGATATTGATGGTGTAAAATGTGAACCAATGGAAAGATTAGTTGTTAATGTTCCAGATGATGCAATAGGTACAGTTATAGAAAAATTAGGAAGACGTAAAGCAGAAATGATTAATATGGAACCAGCAGAAATGGGTCATACTAAGATAGAATTCAAAATTCCAGCTCGTGGATTAATTGGTTATAGAACAGAGTTCTTAACAGACACAAAAGGTGTTGGAACAATGAATAGTATTTTTGAATGCTATGAGCCATACAAAGGTGAAATTTCTTCAAGAACAAGAGGAGTTTTAGTAGCATTTGAACCAGGAATTTCAGTAACTTATGGTCTATATAATGCTCAAGAAAGAGGAGAATTATTAATAGGTGCTGGAGTTGAAGTATATGAAGGTATGATAGTTGGTATAAATTCAAGAAATGAAGATATAGCAATTAATGTATGTAAAGAAAAACATTTAACAAACACAAGAGCCTCAGGTTCTGATGATGCACTTCGTTTAGTTCCTCCACTACAATTCTCATTAGAAAAAGCTATTGAATTTATTGGTGAAGATGAACTTGTTGAAGTTACTCCTTTAAATATAAGATTACGTAAAGTTATATTAGATAGTAAAACAAGAGAAAGAGAAGCTCGTAGAAATGCAGCTAATTAATCTCTTAGAAACATGCTAATTAATATTAATGAAAAGAAAAAACTGAAGAGGTTTGGCTAATTAATATTAAAGAGAAAATTTGAATAAATTAACTAATTAATATTAAAGAAAACTCGTAGAAATATTGGAGTGATAGAAATGAATATAATAATTGCAAGTAATAATAAGGGAAAAATAAAAGAATTTAAAAAAATTTTAGAACCATTAGGATATAATGTATTTTCACAAAGTGAAGCAGGTGTTAACATAGAAGTAGAAGAGACTGGGACAACATTTGAGGAAAATGCAAAATTAAAAGCAAGAGCTATCTACAATTTAAAGCATACAGCAGTATTAGCTGATGACAGTGGAATTGTAGTAGATTATTTAAATGGAGAACCAGGTATATATTCAGCAAGATATATGGGACTTCAGACAGATGAAGAACGCAGAAGATGTGTTCTATATAAAATGAAAGATGCAAAAAAAGAAGATAGAACAGCTAGATATGTATGTTGTATATGCTATATAGAAGAAAATGGAAAAGAAAATATAGTAAATGGTATATGGGAAGGAATTGTTGCAGACAAAGAATACGGAGAAAATGGATTCGGATATGATCCAATTTTTATGCCAAACGTAAGTGATAAAACTGTAGCACAAATGCTACCTGAAGAAAAAAATACTATATCACATAGAGCAATGGCAATTCAAAAATTGAAAGAATTATTATCGTAATTTGAATTATATAAACTTTCTTATAATGTTGTTATTTATGAGTGATAATTATTATTAAAATTGAATTAAATTAAAATTTAAATGAACCTTAATTATTAAACTTTTATGTTTGAAAATTAAGGTTCATTTATTACAATTAGTAGAAAAAACTTTAGTTAATGTAATAGATTTTTTATAATTCAATACAGCATAATTAATACAGCGTAATTAATATAGCATAATTAATATAACATAATTAATATAACATAATTAATACAATATAATATATATAATAGAATTAACACAGTATAATTTATATAAAATTCTAATCTTTAATTGAAGGATAATTTAAAAATAGCTATTATGAAAATAATAACACTTGATATAATTGACCAAATATAGTCTGGAATATTTTTAGTTTGGCATTTATTTCTTATTTTTTTTCCAAAAAATATTCCAAAATTTAAAAATATAAATTGAAACATCACTACAAACATTGAAAAAATAAATGCATGAGTATTTAGTAATCCATAACTAACACCAATTCCAAAACTATCTAATGATAGTGCAATTCCTAATATAAAAGCTTCCTTAGGATCTATTAAATTTGAATTGTTGAAATCATATGATTTTTGATTTTTATGTTCGAACAAAGCTTTACTTACAATTGTAATTCCTATAATTAATAAAATTAATGAACTTACTATATTTGTTAAATCTATATCAAAAAGATTACCTAAACATTTTCCTATATATATAGAAGAAATAGATATGGCAAAGGATATTCCTAGTAAGATGAATTTGCTTAGGTTGGGAATCTTAGTGCTTTTTATTCCATAAGTAAGACCTATACCCAAAGAATCTATACTTGTCGAAATTGATAGCAAAATAGTACTTAACATAACAACACCTCGATTAATAATATGAAAAATTTAAAAAAAGGGTACTTTAAATTTAAATAATATGTTATAATATACATTATTTGATAAAGAAAAAAATATTGGCGAATATTTGAAATAAAAAATAAAATAGGAAGTGAGTAAAAATGTTTTTAGCAAAACCAGGTGAATATCCACCTTGTGGGATGTTTAATTTTAAACATTTGATATTATTTATAGTAACAATATCAGGAATTATATTTGCAACTAAACGTACTAAAATAAAGGAAAAGAAAGATATAAAAAGAATAATCCAAATTGTAACGGTTATAATATGGGTGTTAGAAATTTTGAAAATAATTTTTGATTTTGCTGTAGGTGATGGCAAAAATATTAATAAAGTTGTTCCATTATATTATTGTAGTTTGCTATTATATGCAGGTTTACTTAGCTCAATTGGAAAAGGTGTTATTCAAAGGATTGGTGATGTATTTTTGGCAACAGGTGGAATTGTTGGAGGATTAGTTTTTTTGATAATGCCAACTACATCATTACCAGAATATCCGATGTTTCATTTTATAAGCTTGCACAGCTTTTTATATCATGGAATTATGATTTATTTAGGAGTTATAATTAATAAATTCAAATATATAGAATTAAAAATGTCAGATATAAAATATTATTCTGTTTTAATTTTGATAATTTGCATTGGAGCATATATTATAAATTCAAAATGTGGAAGCAATTTAATGTTTATTTCACAAGATTTTCCAAAAAATCCAATTACAATTATATATCATTTAACAGGAAAATTATTTCCAATAGTTATGAGTTTGGCACAAATGACACTACCATTTTTATTAGTATATGGGATAGTAAATATAAAGAACAAATACTTTCATACAAATGGATTATTAAAACTAAAAGGGGAGTGAATAAAATATGCAAATAAATGAAAAATCTATTTTGAACAAACAAGAATTAAGTAAAATAAAACAAAAAGCTTTAGAAGAACATATTCCGATAATAATGGATGATACTTTAGAAGTAATTTCTAATATATTGGAAAAGGTAAAACCTACAAAAATTCTAGAAATTGGTGCAGCTGTAGGATATTCAGCAATATGCTTTTCTGAATTTTTGCAAGATGGGGGCTATATAGATACAATAGAAAGAGATATTGAAAGAATTGAAGAGGCAAAGGTAAATTTTAAAAATGTGGGTGTTGAGAATAAAATACACTTATATGAAGGTGATGCTGTGGAAATATTGCCAACATTGGATGATAAGTATGATGTAATTTTCATTGATGCGGCAAAAGGAAAATATCCATTTTTCTTAGAGCATGCTTTGCGTATGTTGAATGATAAAGGTGTTATTATTGCTGATAATGTTCTTTATAAGGGGTATGTTATGAGTGATTATAATAAGCATAAACAACGTACTGCAGTTAGAAATTTGAGAGAATATATTGCGAAGGTGAATGAGGATGCGAATTTGAATACTGAAATTTTAGAAGTAGGAGATGGATTGGCTATTAGTTATGCTGTTTAGGAATTAGGGACGTTTTTCTTTTCCTTTTTGATAAACATAATGTTCGGTGTGCTTTGGATTTTTTGCTTTGAACTTTTACAAAATAAATAACACACCACCCTCACTCGGAGAAAGAAATTTTTACTTTTGAAAAAATAAATCTCCGACCTGAGCCCCCAAACATTTAACCCCAGTCATTATCGTAACAACTTCTTCAAACGCAATACTTATCCCACCGCGTTTGGAGGAATTTATTTTTTCAAAAGTAACAAATTTTTTCTCTCGGTGCTCCCTTCAAAATTATTTATCTTATAAAAATTCAAATCCCAAAATCCAAAGCACACCGAATATTATGTTTATCAAAAAGGAAAAGAAAAACGTCCCCAATTCCTTATCTTAAATATTTAATACAAGATAAAGTAAAATCAATTGTAATTCCACTTATTAAAATGCAGGATATAATAATTTGAATAGTGCTTGGAATTTTATTAATAACTTTTTCTTTGAATTTTTGAGTTAATGGGTATATAAATTTTGTAAATATGATTGTTATTACTCCCCAAAAGAAAGAATTTAACAAAGTTATTCTCCCATTTAGGTTATAAGTACTGTCAGAGTAGTCCCACCATCTAGTTGCAAATAATGCATCTAGTGCAAATCCAACCATGTATTCGAAAAATGAGAATACTATGGTAAACAATATAAAAAGTTTAATATAGCTATATTTAGATTTACTTTTATCTAAATATATCATTAAAATAAGTGCTCCTGTACCGTATATTGGGCAGATGGGTGAATATAAAAAACCTCTTTTAACGAATTGTCCTAATAATCCATAACAAAATAATGTTTCCATTATCCATCCTAAGAAGGAAAATGTAAAGAAACAGAATATATATGGTATGAGGTCAAAAAATTTTGTTTCCTTTTTTATTAATTTAGTATTTTCAATAGTTTTCATATGTTCCTCCACTTAATTAAAATTAAAAAATATTGAACTATGTTATTTTACTTTACTTATAAAAGTTTGTAAAGAGTCGACTTTTGACATACGGATTCTTGGTAAAGCATAGCAGTCCATACCTGGTAAAACACGTCCATAGTTTACTGTAAATGCTAAAGTATAATTACAATCTTTTAAAGTTTTTTTAGTAGTGTTATTAAAATGTCCAAATGGGTAACAAAATACAATACAGTTTTCACCTATTATTGATTTACTTTTATTTAAATCCTCACAGGCACTTTCATAAGGTAGAGTTAAAAATGCGCCTTTTCCATCAGTACCAGGAATATGCATATTATAGGAATGTGATTGAAAATCTATAACAGGTGATTTATATTTGCTTATACAATCTTCATACCATGAAGTAATTAAAAATGATGTAGCATAAAAGTTATATTTTTCTAAAACAGGTACAGCTAATCTAAAAAATGATTCATCACCATCATCAACTGTAATAACAACACTTTTTTCTGGTAATCCAATTTCACCATTAATAAAATCTTCTACTTCTTTCCAAGTTGGAACATAATAATTATTATCTGCTAAATATTTTATTTGTTCTTCAAACTTATGAATTTCAAGATAATTATTATCTGGTCCAGTTTCACCAGCCTGTTCATCGTAGAAAAAATGATACATCAAAACGGGTAATCCTCTTGTAGTAGTGATTTCGGAACATTTCTTACGTTGCTCATTAATATTTGCAATTTTAGAAGTTTCAGATTCTGAATCTACTATAATATTAGTTGATTCAGGCTCTTTTGAAAGTTGTGTTTCTTCGTTTTGTGCAGTTATTTCAGTATTTTCTGAAATATTAATATTTTTACTTTTAAAAAAATTAAAAATATTTTTTTGATGTTTAGTAATTATTGTAAAAGTTAAAAAAAGTATCAAAACAATAAATATTATTGTAATAAATATACGCATTTTATTTAATTTTCTTTTGTTTCTCATTAAAAACAGACTCCCTTCTTATTAAATATAATATGTCATATTTTTGATTAAAGTATATCAGTTTGTTTATAAAAAAGCAATATACAATTCTAAACAGATTATGTCTTTATTTTGTAAATAAATTGCTTTTTAATGCATTTAGAATTAACTGGTTGAAAACTAGTATTATGTAGTTGTAGAAATGTATATTAAATAGTAGAAATTAGCAAATTTTTGTGTTATAATAGTACAAAATGTAAAAAAGAAAGTGAGAAGAAATAATATATGAAAAAACCAGAATTATTGGCTCCAGCGGGGTCTTTTGAAAAGGCAAAAATAGCTTTTGAATATGGTGCAGATGCAGTATATGCAGGTACATCATCATTATCTTTAAGAACAAGAGCAGAGATGGAAGATGATGATTTAATAAAAACTATACAATATGCACATTCTATTGGAAAAAAAGTATATACAGCAATAAATATTTATGCATGGGATGATACTTATGAAGAGATAAGAAAACAGGCAAGAATATTACAAGATTTAAAAGTAGATGCTATTATAGTAGCTGATGGTGGAGTTGTAGAAATAATAAAACAAGAGGCTCCAGACATTCCTATACATATAAGTACACAAGCAAATATTGTTAGTAGCCATACTGCAAATTTTTGGTATAAAAATGGTGCTGAAAGGGTTATTTTAGGAAGGGAATTACATAAAAGCCAAATAAAAGAAATTATAGATAATACACCTTCAGATTTAGAAACAGAGATATTTATACATGGAGCTATTTGCTTTGGATATTCAGGAAGATGTTTTTTGAGTGATTTTTTAGCAGGCAGAAGCGCAAATCTAGGAGACTGTGCCCAAAGTTGTAGATGGGCATATAATGTTTATGTAGAAGAATATAATAAACCAGGAAATTTAATGCCTGTTGAATATGATGAAAAAGGAACTTATATTTTTTCATCAAAGGATTTATGTTTAATAAAAGAAATACCTGAAATAATTGAGATGGGTGTAGATAGTTTGAAAATAGAGGGTAGATTAAAAACTGGATATTATTTAGCATCAGTAGTAAATGCATATAGAAATGCTATAGATGATTATATAAAAGACCCTGAAAATTATGATTATACTAAATATTTAAAAGAACTTGAAAAAACAAAAACAAGAGGATTAACAACATTTTATTTTAATGATAGAAATAATAAAGATTTTCAAGAATATGAAGGAAAACAATATAATCCAAACTATGAATTTGGAGGAATTATTGCAGAATACAATGAAGAAAAATCTTTAATAGAGATTAAAAATAAATTAAAAATAGGTGATGAAATGGAAATTATAATTCCTCATCAAATAGAAACTGTAAATTTTAAAATTGAACAATTATGGGATCCAGAAACTGATGAAAAAATAGATCATGTAAATCCTGGCAGAGCTGGACAATGTGTAAAAATGAAGTTACCTATAAAATGCCAAAATGGATGGATTATAAGAAGAAAAAAATAGTAGTAGAGATTTAGTATACCTAATGGTATAAGCACCAAAAAGAGTGTTTATACATTGGGTATATTTTAATGTAAACCTACTTTTTGTCATATTGTGTCGAACGATTTTTCTTGACTGATAAGCATAATGGTGGTATCATGAGAATGTAAAAAATATCTATATAGATTTTTCAAAAAATTTATTATTAAAATTTTTTCAAAAAATAATTAAGCTTCTAAACGGGCTAATCAATTTTAGATTATATTTATTCAGCCTAATAGAAATTCCAAAATTAACTTTAAAATTTTCAAAAAAATAATTATATATTAGGAGGTGACATTTGAAAAAAATATGTGTTGCTGTATTAATCAGCATAATTTGTTTGTGTAGCGTAGTTTATATAGAACACAACGTATATAAGATTGTTTCGATAAAAAGACAATCAGAAAATTTATTAGAAAATGCATATTATATAGTTGAACAACAAAAAGAACAAAATGTGAATAGTGTAGATATAAGTAATGATGTTGATATACATGATGGTGATGTTATTGGATTAATATTAATTCCTAAAATAAATATTGAAGCACCTATTAGAGAAGGAACTAGTCAAAAGGTTATGGAAAATTCAGTAGGACATTTTGTAGAAAGTGATTATTGGGATGGAAATGTATCTTTAGCATCACATAATAGTGGGACAAGTGCTCATTATTTTGAAAAAATAAATACACTTGAAATAAATGATGAAATTATTTATAAAACTGTAAATGGAACAAAAAAATATAGGGTTCAACATATTAACAAAATAAAAAGTACAGATTGGTCAATGGTTAATAAAAAAAGTAATAATGAAAATAATACTATAACACTAATAACATGTATTAATAGGCAACCAAATTATAGATTATGCGTTAGAGGAATAGAGGTTTAAATATATTTTATTAGTGTATAGAAATTTATTGATATATAGGATTTTGTTAATATATGGAAAGGTATTAATATATAGAAATTCATTAATACATAGAATCTTATTAATATATAAAGAAGATTAATAAACATAACTTATTAATAACAAAAAGTCTAATTAATATAAAATTGAAAGGATGTAGAATATGAAAAAAATAAAAAAAATATTAACAATATTAATATTGTGCTTGCAGATAATGTTATTAGGAAAAAGTGTAAGTGCAGCAAGTATAAATGAAGTTAAAGACTTAGAAAGAGGGGAAAGGGGATATTATTGTGTGCAAAAATGGAATGGAGAAAAATGGATATATTTAACATATAATACAACATATTATACTGATATAGATGAACAAAGACATGTTGCATATTGTTTATCACCAGGGTTACCAGGAATAGGGTATGTATCAGGAGAAAAAGAAACATATAAAGTTAAAATAAAAGAAATATTAAACAATGACATAATATGGAGAATAGTAAAAAACGGATATCCGTATAAATCACCAGAACAATTAGGAGTAGAAACAATAGATGATGCATATTTTGCAACAATGCAAGCAATAAATTGTACATTAAGAGGATATACTTTGGAACAAGCAAAAGAATTATATTCTCCAGGAAAATTTGCAATAAATGGAGAAAGTTTAGAAGATATACAAAGAAGAGGAAATAAAACATTAACTGCCATGTATAATCTTATAAACGAAGGGCTTAATGGTAAAGAAAATAGAAGTAATTTAATAAATATATCTATAAAGAAAATAACAGAATTAGTAAAAGAAAATAATGAATTTTATTCACAAATATTTAAAATTGAATCTTCATCTGAAATCTCAGAATATAAAATAACAAATCTTGAAAAATTCCCAAATGGTACATATATATCAGATATAAAAGGCAATGAAAAAAACATATTTCAAAAAGGAGAAAATTTTAAAATAATGATTCCTAAAAATCAAATAATAAATGATATAAATGGAAAAATAACTGTAGAAGCAAAACAAAAAAATTATCCAGTATTTTATGCTGAGTCAACAATTTCAGGATATCAGGATTATGCATTATGTACAAATGCATATTCAGAAGTATATGCTAGTACAGATGTGTATGTATGTAGCAATAAATCTAAATTAATAATAAACAAAGTGGATAGTCAAACAAAAATGCCAATACAAGGAGTTAAATTTGAGATAACTGATAGTGAAGGTAAAGTTAGTACATTGTATACAGATGAAAATGGCAAAATTGTATTGGCAAATCTTAAACAAGGTGAAATAATAATTAAGGAAATAGAAGCGGTTGAAAAATATAGGGTAAATAATGAAGATTTAAAAGTTTATATAGAATATGATCAAATAAAAGAAATTCAAATAGAAAACGAATTGAAAAAAGGAAGTATAAAGATAATAAAGATAGATAAAAATGATTCAAAAATTAAACTAGAAAACGTAAAATTTCAAATACTAGACGAAAGTGATAATGTTATTCAAGAAGGAAGAACAGATCAAAATGGTGAAATAGTTTTTGAAGATATTTTAATTGGTAAATATTTTATAAACGAAGTTGAAACTAAAGAAGGGTATATGATACATGAAAGAAAAATAGAGGTGAATTTAGAGGATGGAAAAATGGAAGAAATAATCGTTGAAAATGAAAAAATACCAGAGAAACCAACAGAGCTAGAAGAACCAATACAGCCAGAAGAACCAATACAGCCTGAAGAACCACAGAAGCCAATAGAACCAGTACAGCCAGAAAGAACAGAAGAAATAGAAGAGCCACTACAACCAAGTGAACCAGAAAAAACTATAGAGAAAATAATTACTCAAAACAAAGAACTTCCTAAAACGGGTGATGCAAATAATTGCTACAATAATTTATTAAATGGTACAACAATTGCAGTGTTTAGTGTAATTGTAAGTGTAAAAGAATTAGCAAAAATATTATATAGAAATAAAAATAAAGAAATAATAATTAAAATAAATAGTAAAGACTATGAAAATTTAAATAA
>ERZ808277.139-NODE-139-length-34212-cov-3.639752_pt1 | contig 34212 bp, 24 predicted proteins | sample MGYA00521240_ERZ808277 | MGnify/ENA primary metagenome ERZ808277 (study PRJEB31516, sample SAMN03275599) | gut metagenome | biome: mammalia-associated habitat; material: feces | host: Papio cynocephalus | place: Kenya | collected 2012-07-17 ... | reverse complement strand
ATGAAATATCTGTCCCAACCAGGACAAAAATGTCCAATAATAAACGTCCCCACTACGAAAAAATCTCCACCTTCTCTGACAACTTTTTATCTCTTCTAGCATATACTTTTATTAAATATATAAAATAACAAGTGGGTGATTTTTTTGAATAATGATATGTCTGATATGCTTAATAATTTTACAAAAATGCTTAATAACCAGGAAATGCCTGATAATATAAAGAACATTTTAAACTCTATGAATAATAATAGCAATAATACCAGTAACAACAGTAATATCAATTCTAATAATAACTCACAAAACTCAAACCAAAATCCTTCTTCCAACAATCCCTTCGGAGATTTCGATATGAACACAATTCTCAAAATGCAAAAAATTATGAGTTCAATGAACAATGATAAACAAGCAGATTATAGAACTAATTTATTAATGTCCCTAAAACCCTACTTAAAAGAAAGTAGAAAAGGTAAGGTTGATCAATATGTTCAGCTAATGAAAATGGGAAAAATTTTTGAAATAATGAATCCTTTAGGTGGTGATAATAAACATGTATAATTTTAGATTACCATTTATGCAACCACCTTTTTCAAATGTAAATAATTTTTATAAAAAAAATTATTATAATAACATTAAATACGAAAATATTAACTCTAACATAAAAAAGCCAGTATCACAAAAACCAGATTTCCCTAAAGCATTACCCGCTTCTCAATCAACTGATCAATCAGCCGAAATCCTTTTTGAGATTTTTGGCGTTAAAATATATTTTGATGATGTATTAATAATTTGCATTTTACTATTTTTATACCAAGAAGGAATACAAGACGAATACTTATTTATATCATTAATTTTATTATTATTAAGTTAAAATCACATTTAAATAATACTTAATTAATACTTAGTTTCTTCTTATTTTACACTACTTATTTTACAAAAATTTAGATTGCAAAATTTCAAAATAGAAATGAAAAAAAACAATAAAAAAAGAAAAAAATATATTAACAATTACATTATCACATGTAATGTTAATATATTTTTTCAACTTACTCAATAATAATCTCATCTTTATCAGACAAATATGAATTTGTTTTTATCCCGCCATCAGCAAACTCACCTTTTTCACATTCTCTAACTACATTAGAAATTCTAATTTGAGTAGCTTCAATTGAGCCAGCAGAAATTATAGCCTCTTTATTTCCTTTTGCACCTGCATGTGCCAATCCTCTTAATGTACCAAGTATTACAATATTTTCGCCTGCAATTACTTCAGCACCACAATTAACATCTCCAAGAACAACCACACTTCCTTCAAACTCAATTTTTTGTCCTGATCTTAAAGATGTTCTAATAAATTTAGTATCAGATGTTGCAATTTCTTTCTTAAAAGGTTTTCGTATTCCATACAATCCTAATCTTTTTGAGCAATCAAAATTAACATCAACATCAAAATACTTGTCTACTATTTTTTGTATTTGATAAATATCTCTATTTTTAAATTCTTTTCCTATAATTGAAATTTGTGGTTCAACATCTTTATAAACCTTTTTCAATTCTGGCATTTTCTTTTTAAGTCCTATTATGAAGTCTTTATCTTCCATATCTTTGTCTACTTTAATAGTAATAAGCTTTTTCTTTAAATTAAACCCTATACCATTATTCATTATTCTTCATCCTTTCACACTCAAGCCTTATCGTATTACTTGTACACTTGGTATTGCTTCTTGTGATTCTTCAATTTCTTCTGCATTCATTCCAAAATACTCTGCAAAAATGTCTTTTGCAACCTCTGCTGTATAACCACCATGTGTAACATTTTCAACAACAACTACTATTGCAATTTCTGGATCATCATATGGTGCAAATCCTGCGAACCATCCATTTGTTTTATTTCCAACCTGAGCAGTTCCTGTTTTTCCTGCAACTTCTACATTAAATTTAGAAAATGTTGAATATGCAGTTCCACCAGATTCACTTGTAACTCCCTTCATTCCTTCTAAGATAGCTTTTAAATTATCTTGAGAAATATTTAGATTACTATTTTCTTCATCTGATTTTAAATTCAATTTTTTATTAACATATTCATCTATTTCTTGTTTTGACATTTGATATCCATTGCTATCTATAACAGTTTTTACTAAAGTAACATCAATATTCTTTCCGCCATTTGCAAGCATGCTAATATATTTAGCCATTTGTATTGGTGTAAAATTGTTATAACTTTGCCCAATTGAAGCAGATAATGTCTCACCTAAGTACCATGTTCTATTTTCCTCATCTGCCCTTTTTCTACTTGCAACAACACCTGTTGCTTCACTTGGTAATTCTACATTTGTTTTTTTACCTAATCCAAAATATTTAGCATATTTTTCTAATGTATCTATTCCTATTCTATTTCCTACTTCATAGAAAAAATAATTACAAGAATGTTTTATTGCTTGAGATACATTTAAATACCCATGACCTCTTCCATATTCAGTATAATACCAACAAACCGGTCTATGTGCATATGGATATACTCCAGTATCATTTATTGTAGTTTTTGTGTTAATTACTCCACTTTCTAGTCCTGCAATTGCAGTAACCATTTTAAAAATTGAACCTGGAGCATAAGTTCCACTAATTGCTCTATTAAATAAAGCAGAACCTTTACTATACTCCATTTTTCATTACTAATTCCGCCTATAAAATCAGATGGGTCATAACCTGGATAGCTTGCCATAGCTAATATTTCACCTGTTTTTACATTCATAACAACAACAGCACCTGCATCAGCATCACTTCTAGAAGAGAACCCTCCTGTAGAAATTTTTATAATATTATCCTTTAACGCCTTTTCAGTAATTGCCTGCACATTTGAATCTATTGTTAATACAACATCTGAACCGGCAATTGCCTCTTTTGCAATATATTCTCCTGTAACAGTTCCTTCTATATCCATATCTATTTGTCTTATTCCATTTTTGCCTTTTAGTAAATCCTCAAACACATATTGAATACCAGTTTTTCCAATTATGTCATTCATAGTATATGTATCTTCTTTACCATTCAACTCTTCTTGTTTAATTTTGCCAACAGTTCCTAGTATATGTGAAGCTAAACTTCCTGAGGTATATGAAATAATAGGCTCTGTAACAATATCTATTCCAGCAAAATCTGTATTTTTTTCACTTAACTCTAAACTACTTGCTCTACTCAAATTACTACATATTTCTACAGCTTTTGTACTACTATATCCATTTTGTGATATTTCATATCTAATAGCCATTATCTTTCTTGCTTCATTAATATCATCACTTTGTATTTCATACTTCTTTTTCAAAATATAAAAACAATCTTCTGCTGAAGTATTTTCATCTATTTTATTTTTCTTTTTCCAGTTTTTAACATATTCATCATCTTGTGAAGTAAAAGCAAATGGTTGTACTGTAATTGGTAAATTATCTGCATATTTATCCCCATTTTTTTCTAAAATGTTGATAATTTTTAATATAGTATCATTTAAAGTTTGATTATCAACTTTTGTTTTATATAAATCTAATCTAAATCCCATTGAATTTGAAACTATTGGATTACCTGTTCTATCTAAAATATTTCCTCTAGCAGCTTTTAATACAGATTCTCTTGTTAAGCGTGTGTTTGACTGTTCTCTATATTCTTGACCTTTAACAATTTGAAGATTAAAGAGTTGTACAAGCAATATAATTCCAATAATATATACACACATTGATATAATATTATATTTAATTCTATTACTTTTTATATCAGAATTGCCCAAACTCAACACTTCCCCTCTTCTATATTTTCTGCTCTAAAAATATTTGGTTAAAATTTTTCTTTTCTTAAATGTATCCTCTAGAAAACATCCAGTTTTTCGTATTAGTGGATATAATATAATTGTTAACAATATATTAAATACTACCTCTATTAGTACTATTTTTGTAAAACCTAGTATCTGCAAAGGAATAAGGTATCTTGCTGATGTATATAAATATACTATTGTTTCAAATAATATAGTACTTCCTGCAACCATAAGTAATATTGTAATTTTGCTATCTTTTGAAAAGTTTTTATCGAAAAATCCTCCTAAAGTCCCTATTGCCACAAACATAATTGCTGAAATTCCAACTTGCTTATTTGTCAATATGTCTAAATAAATTCCTATTATAAAGCCTATTGGTATTGCAATATTTTTTCCCATGAATAGTCCTATGCATAATATTAACACTATAAATAAATTAGGCTTTATACCAGCTATATTAAACCATGAAAAAAAGTTAATTTGCAAAAAATATATAAAAAAAAATATTAATATTATTCCTACTATTGAAATAAATTTTTTCAATACTTCACCTTCTTCTTGCTACTATTTCGTAATAACTAGCACTGTTTCTAATTTTGAAAAATCGACAGCTGTTTCAATGATTGCATATCTATTTGTAATATTTTTAGTATTTACAACCTGTTTAATTGTTCCTATATGAATTCCTTTAGGATAAATCCCACCAATTCCAGATGTTTCGACACTATCTCCTTCTAGAATACTAGCTTCAGTTGGAATAAATGATGCTTGTAATTTATTGTTAGAATCTATAACACCTTTTGCAATAATGCTATCTCTTGTTGTACTAATTGTGCATGTAACAGTACTTGATGTATCTATAATTGTTTGAACTTTAGCTGTATTATCAGTAACAGATATAACATGTCCAACCAAACCTTTATCTGAAATAACAGTCATATTTACGTCTATTCCATCTTTTTTACCAACATTTATTATAATAATTTTACTATAATTACTTATATCTGATTGAATAACATATGCTGGATGTGTAGTATATTCAGTATATTTATCAGTTAAATTAACATATTCTTTTAATGTAGCATTTTCAGCTTTTAAAATTTCAAATTCTCTTAAAGATTGTTCTAATTCACTATTTTTTCTTTTTAAATCTTCATTTTCTGTTTTCATTTCTTCAACATTTATAAAAAAAGAATCATTGCCAGCAATCTTGTTTTTTAGATATACCATGCTATTTTGTATGCTATTAACAAAAGAAGTAAATGGATTTCCAAGTTGTGACCATGTTTCTATTTTTGAATTGGAAACAATAACCAAAAATATTAAAATTAAAACAGTTATAATTATTCCGACTACAGTGTTCTTTTTATTTCTATTCATTTAAGGTTATCATCCCTTTCCATTTATAAAATTTAAAATATAATCTGAGTCTTAACTTTGTAAATTGTATAATTAAATTTTTTTCTGTGTACTATCTTTTTTCTAGAGTTTCCAGAATTTCTAGAATTAATTAATGTTATATAATAAAAATATTTTTGTTTACATACTATCTTTTTTTTCTAGAATTAATTAATACTGTTTTTAATTTTTCCAATTCTTCTAATGTTTTTCCAGCTCCTTTTGCAACACAATCTAAAGCATTATCTGCAATCAAAACTGGCATTCCTGTTTTTTGACTTAGTAGCTTGTCCAAATTTTTTATTAATGCTCCTCCACCTGCTAGTATTATTCCTTTTTCCATTATATCTGAAGCAAGTTCTGGAGGTGTTCTTTCTAATGTATTTTTTACAATATCAACTATTTTTGATATTGAATCTTGCATTGCTTCTTGTACTTGTGATGATGTAATATAAACAGTTTTTGGAAGTCCTGTAGCTAAATCCCTCCCTTTTATTTGTTTAGATAAATCTGTCATTAGTGGTAGAGCACAACCTATTTCAATTTTTATATCCTCAGCTGTTGTTAAACCTATTGCTAAATTCATTTCTCTTTTCACATAATTAACTATATCTTCATCTAATTCATCACCAGCAACTCTTAAAGAATTACTTACAACTATTCCTCCTAAAGAAATAACCGCAACTTCTGTAGTTCCTCCACCTATATCTACTATTATATTTCCACTAGGTTCTGCAACATCCATATTTGCTCCTATTGCTGCTGCCATAGGTTCTTCAATTAAATAAACTTCTCTAGCACCTGCATATAATACAGCTTCTTCAACAGCTCTTTCCTCAACCTCTGTTATACCTGAAGGCACACCAACTACAACTCTTGGCTTTCCTATATTATATCTTTGACATACTTTAGTTACTATATTTCTTAACATCAACTGTGTTCCTGTAAAGTCTGCAATAACCCCATCTTTCATAGGTCTTATAGCCTTTATTTCATTTGGAGTTCTTCCGAAGCATTTCTTTTGCTTCATAACCTGTTGCCAATATATTTCCAGTTTTTCTATCTATTGCAACAACAGATGGTTCTTTTAACACTATTCCTCTTCCTTTTAATGTAACTAAAAGATTGGCAGTACCTAAGTCAATGCCAATATCTTTAGAAGTTAAATTAAAAAATTTTTTAAATCTAGATTTCCCCATACTTAATTTTTCACAATCCTTTCCTCTGAAAAAATACTTGTATAACACCTGTCTCCAATAACTATATGGTCTAATAATTGAATTCCTATAATATTAGAAGCAGAATATAACCTTTTTGTCATTTCAATATCAGCATTACTTGGAGTTGAATCTCCACTGGGATGATTATGTACTAATATTATTCTAGGAACACCAGATTTTATTGCCTCTTGCAAAATCTCTTTTGGCTCTACAACAGCAGAATTCATTCCACCTTTAGATATGTCAACTATTTTCACCACTATATTTTTTGAATTTAATAATAATAATTTAACATACTCAACTTTTTCAAATCTCATCTCTTCCATTAACAATTCAGCAACATCAATTGATGAATTAATTTTAATATTTTTTCTATTTATAGGCTGTGACATTCTTCTAGCCAACTCACAAACTGCCTTAAGTTGAATTGCCTTCACTTTTCCTATTCCCTTAATTTTTTGAAATTCTTCTATTGAAATATTTTGTAAAGATTGAAGTATGTTATTATTTCCATCACAATTTTTTTGAATATTTTCTTGTGATGGAAATTTAACATTTTTATCATCTAATAACGATAGCACTTTATTAGCAAGTTCTACAGATGTATTTTCTTTTGTTCCACTTTTAATAATTATTGCCAAAAGTTCAGCATTTGATAACATTTTTTCGCCATAAATTTCTAATTTTTCATATGGTCTTTCACTTTCTGGTAGTTGTTTAATTTTGATTGTCATATATCTTCCTTTCCTGCCAGAAGTATATTAGTTTTATCCTTTTTCTACATTTAAAATATAATTAGAATATATAAAATAATTAAATTTTAGACTTTAATCATAATATATAAAATAATTAGACTTTTCTATAAATAAAAATAGCTATTGCCATACCAATTATGCTTGCTATATTTATTTTGAACATTAATGAAAAAGATAGTTGTATAATACTCAAGTCCAATTTTAATGGTTCAGATAAACCAAAGCTTTGACCATAAGATAGCCACCATAAAAAGTCAACTTTTGAAGCTATCTCTCCTAATAATCCCCCAATTACTAAACCTGATAATATAAACACCATTAATATCCATATACTTTTATCTCTTGTAGCCATAAGTTTTTCCTCCTCTTTTCCTTACGGAAATTAGTATTTTTCTTACTTTTCGTATTATATATTGAAATGCCATTTTTTTCAATAGTTTGTGGTAGTTTTTTGAATAAATCTATTACATTAAATCATACAACTTGAATTTAATTCACAAAATTGCATTTATTTTTTTTGGCTTGGCATCAATTTATTACAACATACTTAATATTCCTAACACAAAACCTGCTATATTGCCCAACGCTGGTAATCTTCCTTTATATAGCGAATTTGATTCTGGTAATAACTCTCCTGAAACTATATATAGCATTGCTCCTGCTGCAAAAGCTAAACACATTGCAATTACATTTTGTGATATTCCACCTACAATGGCTCCAAAAAATGCTCCAATTCCTGTTGTAACACCAGAAAGAACAACATAAAAAATTACTTTACCAGCACTTATACCGCCATTTTTCATTGGTACAGCCATTGATATTCCTTCTGGAATATCATGTAATGCAATAGCAATAGCCAACGAATATCCTAGTGTTATTGAAGCTTCAAATCCAGAGCCAATAGCCAATCCTTCTGGAAAATTATGAATTGCAAGACCTATACTTACTATTATTCCTGTTTTTAACAATGAACTTTTAGGATCACTTTCAACTTTTTTAAACTTGTTTTCCACAATTACATCACACATAATCATTAATATTATACCAATTACAATTCCAAACAATATTGTTTGTACATTTGCTATTTTTAACCCTTCTGGAATCAGCTCAAAACACACAATTGCTGTCATTAAACCTGATGCAAGTGATAAAATAAAACTTAAGAATTTGTTGGAATGTCTTTTAAATAACACACCTATAATTCCTCCTAGTGTTGTGCCAAAAGTACCAAAAAATAAACCTATTATTGTGGTTTTTATTAAATGTTCTAACATAAAAAAACTCCTTTAAAATAAACTTTACTATATGTTTATTTTAAAGAAGTTTTATTTATTCAAAATTATTTTTTTATCTTAATATAATTTTATTTACTTAAAGTTTATTCATTTATTTTCAAGGAATTTTATTGTTGGAAATTACTTTTCAAAAAAGTAATATTTTACAATTAATATTACTACAATAATAACAACTACTATCGCTAGATTATTATATAAGAACATTAATAATTTACCAATATATGGAATTTTGTTTATATAAATTCCCTCAATATCAGAAACATCAACAAGTTCTGTATCTGGAATATTATTATTATCACCTTTAGTTTGATACATAGTCTTTCCATTTACTTCCATTTTATTTATAATTCTATGTACTATAATATTTGAGTCTCTTCTAAATGCTATTATATCATTAGTGTTTACATCTTGGGTGTCATTTATTATAACAATATCTCCAATTTCAATTTCAGGAATCATACTTCCGGAAACTATTACAAATGCTTTTTTACCGAAGAAATCAGGAGTTTTGTTTGGATTTTTTACAGATTTAATAATAAGAAAAACATTTACAATAATTACTAAAAAAACAATGGTGTATTCTATTATATCTTTTATTTTAGAACTTTTACTTACTTTGCTAAACTTACTATTTTCTTCGCTTTTATTGTTTTTATTATTTTTTTTGCAATCAACATTTTTCTTAATTTCACTATTTTCTTTGAATTCATTTTTTTTATTATTTTCTTCATAATCATTGTTTTTCTTAACTTTACTTTTTTCTTTGAATTCACGTTTTTTCTTATTCTCATCTCTAAAATCTTTTTTCAAATTTTTACTTTCGTTTTCCATCTTAATTCCTCTTACTCTCCATATTTTAATTCATCATGTGACTTTCCTTCTTTCAAAGTTCTAACTATTTTATTAATTATAATAAATATACAAATCGCAATTGCTAATATACTGCATGTACCTAGCGGACTTTGGGCAAATAATGCAAAATTTCCAAAGCCATTTATTTTAAAAACAACTTTTCCTACAATTTGTGCATTTTCTACCTTTTCATTATTAATTACTTCATCATCTTGAATATAAAAATTAATGTGACCATTATTATTCTCTACTATTTTTATTTTCTTAACAACTAAACTATCATTTCTTTTATAAATAATATCATCATTTTCTTTTATATCCTCTATTTTGATATTTTTAGCAATTACCAAATCTCCTGAATTTACACCTGATTCTGATGAATTTGATGACATTATATAAAAACGAAATGAAAAAATTCCAATTTTATTTCCATTTATATACGAATTTATGCAAATTGATAAATATACAAATAATATTATGCACAATGCTATTATGAAAATATTTCTTAACTTTTTCATATGTTTTTAATTGTATGATATATTTAATCTTATAAATATACATACTCTCCTTTCTTTATTTTCTAAATTTTCATACTCAATCCAACTTTTTGTCTTTCAGTATCAATCTTTATAACTTTAACTTTTACAACATCTCCAACTGAGACAACTTCTGAAGGATTTTTTACAAATTTATCACTTAATTCAGAAATATGAACTAGTCCATCATGTTTTACACCAATGTCAACAAAAGCTCCAAAATCAATAACATTTCTAACAGTTCCAGTCAAAATCATTCCTTCTTTTAAATCTTCAAATTTAAGTACATCATTACGTAAAACTGGTTTTGGCATTTCATCTCTTGGATCTCTTCCTGGTTTTGAAAGTTCATCAATAATATCTTTTAAAGTTAACTCTCCAACTTCCAATTGTTTTGCTGTGTTTTCCACATTTACTCCACTCAATTTAATTTTTATCTCTTTTAATTTTTCTTTATCAATCAAATCTTGTTTGCTATATCCTATTTGATTTAATAATTTTTCAGCAACTTCATAACTCTCTGGGTGAACTGCAGTTATTTCTAATGGATTTTTTCCATCAAAAACACGTATAAAACCAGCACATTGTTCAAAAGCAACTTTTCCTAGCTTAGGAACTTTTAGTAATTCTTTTCTTTCCTTTAATTTTCCATTTTCATCTCTATATTTCACAATATTATTTGCAATTGTTTTATTAATTCCAGAAACATATGATAGCAATGATGGTGTTGCTGTGTTTACATCAACTCCTACTTTATTTACAGCATCTTCAACAACACCAGTTAAACTCTCAGTTAATTTTTTTTGATTAACATCATGTTGATATTGACCTACTCCTATTGCTTTAGGTTCAATTTTTACAAGTTCTGCAAGAGGGTCCTGTAATCTTCTTGCAATTGAAATAGCTCCTCTTAATGAAACATTTATATCAGGATATTCCTCTGTTGCAAGTTTAGATGCTGAATATACTGAAGCACCCGCTTCGCTAACAATTGCATAATATAAGTCTTTTTTGCCAAGTTCTGAAATAAGCCCAGCAACAAAAGCCTCTGATTCTCGTGATGCTGTTCCATTTCCAATTGCTATCATGTTTACATTATATTTTTCTATTAATTTTGTTAGTTCTTTTTTTGCCCCTATAACATCATTTTGTGGTTCTGTTGGATATACTGTTGTAGTTGCAAGCAATTTCCCTGTTTCATCTATTACTGCTATTTTACAACCAGTTCTATATGCTGGGTCAAATCCCATTACTGTTAAGCCTTTTAAAGGTGCACCTAATAATAATTGTTTTGCATTTTGCCCAAACACTTTTATTGCTTTTTCTTCAGCCTTTTCAGTCAAATCTGAACGAATTTCTCTATCAATAGAAGGCTCTATTAATCTTTTAAAACTATCTATAATTGTATCTTCTAATATTTTAGCAAATTGGTTGTTCTCACTTTGAGATTTATTTTTGAATTTTATAACATCCATTTTTATAAAATCTAAAATAATATCTTCAGGTTTCTCTATTTTTACCTTCAGAAAATTTTCTTTTTCTCCTCTATTAATAGCTAATATTCTATGGCTTGGAATTCTATTAACCCTTTCACTAAAATCATAATACATTTCGTAACTTGATTTTTGTTCAACATCAGTTGCTTTAGTTATAATTAATCCATCTCTATAACATATTCTTTTAATTTCTTTTCTATAGGTAGCATTATCAGAAATATTTTCTGCAATAATATCCATAGCACCTGTAATAGCATCTTCCACAGTTTCGACGCCTTTTTCAGCATCTATGAATTCTTTAGCTATATCTTCTATATTACGCTTTTCTTCTTGATTGATAATAATTTCAGCTAAAGGTTCTAAACCTTTTTCCTTAGCTATAGTTGCCCTAGTTCTTTTCTTTTGTTTATATGGTCTATAAATATCTTCAACCTCTGCTAAAATCTTTGCATTTTTTAAAGCCTGTACAATCTCATCAGTTAATTTTCCTTGCTCTTCAATAGAATTTTTAACTTCCTCTTTTCTAGTTTCCAAATTACGTAAATAATTTAATCTTTCTCCCAAATCACGTAATTGTTCATCAGACAATCCTCCAGTTACCTCTTTTCTGTAACGTGCTATAAAAGGAATTGTATTCCCTTCATCTATTAATTTTACAGTATTTTCAACCTGTGAATATTTTACATTCAATTCATCTGCTATTATTTGAATTATTTTTTCCATTGTGTTTCCTCCTAAATTTGCCAGTAGCTACTCAGCACATCTAATTTTTCATTTTAATATGGTGTAGTTAAATGTTCCAAGTATAGTTATTTTATATATTTAAAAAAATAATTTAATTATAAATACAATGTTATAATAACACTTTTTTATATATTAATAAATAGTAAAACTAAAATTTTATTAAATTAAATTTAGCTATGTTAGAATTGCCAAAAAAATCACCAGAAAGGTCAATCCTTTCTGGCATTTTTAGAAATTATTATAAAACTCTTTTTTTAATCACAACTACACCAACAGTAAGTATAGCTAATACTGAAATTGTAAGTCCTGCATAAACAACTGGTTTACCTGTTCTTATTGCTAGCATTACTGGTGCATCATCTATATCATCTTCACCTGGAACTCTGTTATTTGGTGTTGAATCTATATCTGGTGTTCCATATTGATTATAATCTTCGCTTATTTCAGCTATATTTGTTTTTAATCCTAAATTATTTTTACCATTAATCCATGTTAATGTTATTGTTACATCAGCATGTTCACCTGGTTGTAATAGTGTATTCTCTAATGCTCTAGTTACTACTTTTCCGTCTTTTTCTGTCCATTGTGGGTTATCTGAAGCAACAAATTTCAATCCGTCTGGAATGTAATCTGAAATTTCTTTGGCATAACCTGCAATTTCACCTTCGTTAGTAATACGTATTGAGTATTCAAATTTTACTTCTACATTATTTAAATTTGTATTTTTTAAATCCACTTTTACAACTGGTTCTGGATTATCATATGGTGTATGGTTTGTTTCTGTAACAGTTTTTACACCGTTTTCATAAACAATAGCTTTTGTTACCCATTTTAATAATGATAAATCAAAATATCTTACTTTAATTTTTTCTATGTCTTGGTCATCTTCCTCATCAATCCATTTATTTGGTGTTGAATCTCTATCCACTATTGGTCTTCCAGTTGAATCTGTATTATCAGTAATTTGTGCATAATTTGTTATTATTCTATCTGATGTTGTTGGTTCTATTACTTTGAATGAAACTTTAACATCTCTGTAGTCCAATTCTTTCATTGTTTTTGGATCAAATGCTTTTAATAAGTTGCTTGTTCCATATTCTTTAGATAAATAATCTGTAACTATTACATCAGCTTCTTCTACTTTATCTGTAACAACATAATTTTTATCATTATATGTAATCATATTTTCTGGAATAGCTACTTCTCCATCTTTCATTTCTCTATAAATTATCCATTTATAAACAGCATTTGTATTTATTGGTTTTCCATCTTTATCGTATTCAGCTGGTACAAACTCTAAACCTTGTGGGATATCATCCATAATTTTAGATGCATAACCATCTAATTCACCTTCATTGTAAACACGTATTGTATATGTAACTATATCTGTTGTATTTACATCTACTGGATTTTTAGGATGATTATATGTTGCTGTTGTAGATTCTCCACTTGCTAATTTTGATACATCTACTTGTGGTTCTCTGCTTTCATTTAATTTTTCACCATTAACTTCTGTAATAAATTTACGTAAACTTAAATCAAAATCTTTTCTAGTATTTGGTACAACAATAGTAATAGTTGTATTATCTTTATCTATACTATATTTAACACTTTTTCCATCAACTTTAGTATTGTTTGCATCAATTACAAAATTGTTACCATCAAGTTTAGTTGCAACTTTTACTTTAACTTCTCCACTATATAGCTTATATTCAGCTGGTGCTTTTGTTTCTTTAATAGTATACTCATCAATTTGATTTTCATTATTAATTTTTACACCTTCTAAAACAGTAACTTCTCCATTTGAACCTGTTGGTCCTACTTCTTTTTCTGTGGTTACTTGTGAACCTTTTACTGAGAAATAAGCACCTTGTAATGTTTTGTTTTCATCTGTTGCATCAACTTTTTTAATAATAATTTTATATTTTCCTGATAATAATTCTAAAGTTTCAAAATCATCATCATCTTGTTCACCTGGATAATAGTTAGAATCAACAACTATTTCACCATTTTTATCTTTATATGTATTTTCCTTAGCATTTTCATACCAATTATCTAAATTCAAATTCTTTCTAATAGTATTTTGAACAGAATCTCTATCAACATTTCCTATTTCTCTAGCATCTTTCCATACTGAAATTCCTTTTGCGTCTTCTTTACTATATCCGTAATTTATTATTTCAGCTCTATTAGTTATGTATGTTTTTTCTGTATTCTCAACTTTGCATATTAATTTTACTTCTTGATAATAATCACTAGTTACTTTTATATCAGATTTTCCTATAAAATCCATTAAACTTTTAATATTATCATTACCACTATAACCAATAACCACTTCTTTGCTTCCTGGTTTTGTATTTGTAGAATATTGTTTTGAATTATCATCTGATAATTTAACAAATGACAAACCTTCTGGCAAATAGTCTACTATTTGTTTTGCATGACCTAATATTTCCCCTTCGTTATACACTCTTAATGTATATTCAACTTCATCACCAACTCTTACTTGTAAACTATTTTTTGGGTGATAGTATGAAGCTGTTCCAGTTTTTTCAAGCATTTTAATTGATTGTTCATTTATAACTGGTTCTCTGCTTACCTCTAATTCTTTTCCATTAATTTTAGAAATATATTTACGTAATGCTAAATCAAAAGGTTTTCTAGTATTTGGAACATATACTTTAACTGTTGAACCTTTTACTTCAAATTTTACACCTGAATTTTCTTTTCCAGCATCTAGAGTTATTCCATTTTCTCTTAATACAAGTTGATTTCCTTTTTTAGACATTTTAACTTTTAATGTAATTGTACCATTGAACATTACATGATCTTTTGGTGCTTTTGTTTCTTTTATTGTGTATGTATCTACTTGGTTAACATCGGTTACTACAACATCTGAAGCTATAGTTATTTTACCTTGATTTGTTGATTTCTTCTTTCCATTTATTTCAAAATCTGCCTCTGAATATACTAACTCTCCATTTTCATCAACCTTATATAATTCTACAGTATATTTTCCTTCAACTGTTCTTTCAGATTCATTTGCTAATTGGAAAGCATAAATTGGACCAACAACTTTTGTTTTTCCTGAATTTGGATCTGTAATTGCTGTTACTGAAGTAGGATCTCCATTATTAATATATACACCATATCCCATTGTATCAGCTGTACATTCAATTCTCCAATGTGTAGACTTGTCATCTGTTTTTTGAATAACTGGAACTCTTTTTCCTAATCCATTAACATATGTTTTTATACTAAAATCTCCATCTACATCACCATTAATTAAAAGACTTGCATCTACATTCATATCGTTTATTAATATTTTTGCTACTTCTTTTTCACTTGTAGTTTCAAAATCACCTAAATAAATCCATGCGTGATCTGAATAATTTTTATTAAGTGTACTTCCTGATGACACTACTATTGAACCTGATGGAATTTCACTTCCATCTGCACATTTATAGTATGGCATATCCTCAACTGATACACCTGATTTTAACACTTTTACATTAGATGTTTTTCCTTTATATGTCATAGTTGGATTTGAGTTATTATACCAATGTGTTGGATCTACTGGTACAGGGTTTTGAAAACTAAATCCGCTAGTTGTACATCCAAGACTAGTTAATGTGTAATAAACCATTCCACCACAATCAAATGATGTGAAACTATTCAATTTAGCTAATGAGAAATCTTTGCCATATTTTCTTGTTCCAGCACTTCCTCCCCATAGGTAACCATTTGTAACACCATGTCCCCAACCATCTTCGAATCCATCTCCGTTATTAGGGTTTACCCAATATCCTTTTCCTATTAATTTACATGCTTGTGAAATAATATCATTGCTTGATAAATTTGTATTAATATTACCAGCTTTATTTTTAGGTATAAATATAATACCTGCCACAATAGCTGCTATTATAAGTACTATCATAGCTACTCTAAATTTTAAATTATTAAATAATAAAGACATTTTAAATTTTAACATTATTTTACATCCTCCCATTTTTATAAACTTTTGTAAATATCTTTTAATTGTATTACAGAAAAATTAAAAACATACATCTAAAAATTTGTATGTCCATCAATTTCTGATTTATCTTATGTAATGGGTAGTACTTTGAACTTTTGTTTTCAACGTACTTTTTAAGTATAGCACAAAATCTGGTAAAATGCAACATTTTTCCAACATTTTCATGATACTTTTTGCTTTTTTTCTTCTCGGTGCTCTACCTAAAAAGCAAGAAAAAAGAACACATTAAAAAAGGACAGTTTTGTGAATAAAACTGTCCCAAGTAGGACAAAAATGTCCAATAATAAACGTCCCCATTAATAATTCTCTGCTTTTATTTCAAAATAAGATTGAGGATGTGCGCACACAGGGCATACCTCAGGTGCTTGTTTTCCAATAACAATATGTCCGCAATTTCTACATTTCCAAATTCTATCTCCATCTTTGCTAAATACTAGTCCGTTTTCAATATTTTCTAATAATTTTTTATATCGTGCTTCATGTTCTTTCTCTATCTCTCCAACAGCTTTAAATAAATAAGCAATATGGTCAAATCCTTCTTCTTTAGCTTCTTTTTCCATTCTATCATACATATTTGTCCATTCAAAATTCTCACCATTAGCAGCGTCTTTTAAATTTTCTTCAGTTGAAGGAACTTGTCCATCATGTAATAGTTTAAACCACATTTTAGCATGTTCTTTTTCATTATCTGCTGTTTCTTGAAATATAGCTGCAATTTGCTCATATCCGTCTTTTTTTGCCTTGCTTGCATAATAAGTATATTTATTTCTTGCTTGTGATTCACCTGCAAATGCCTCCATTAAATTTTTCTCTGTTTTTGTACCTTTTAATTCTGCCATTTTATTACCTCCTAAATCCTTGCACAATTAACTTTGTGTCCTAAGTCCTGCAAACTGCATAACTTAGGGTGTTTTTTTATTTGCGCATGTGTTTTTTTCTAATTATAACACACATGTTGTCTTAGTCAAGTTTTAAATTTAAAAATGATTGATAGTTTAAATATGATTGATAGTTTTTGCTTTTGAGTTTTTTGGTAGCACCGAGAGAAAAAATTTGTTACTTTTGAAAAAGCAAACTCCTTCAAACGCGGTAGAGTACTTACTGGGTTTATTGGACTTGTTACGATAATTACTAGAGTTGAAAGTTTTTTTGCTCAGGTCGGAGGTTTGTTTTTTCAAAAGTAAAAATTTCTTTCTCCGAGGGAGGATAGTAGAAAGCAATTTAAAAACCTTATTTAGAGTGATTTGAAATGTTTCAACTTCAATTCTAAATAAGGTTTATTTTATTAAAACTGGATGGCTCCAAATTCTTAAAACTTTTTCATTATCACAACAACACATGCCAACAAGATTAATATACCTAATGCTTGTGGAGCCCAAGGCCATATTTCACCTGTTTTAGTAGCAACCAATAAAGATTCCTCACTATAGTCAAGTTCACTCTCGTCTTTTACATTTCTGTCATTATGATATTTAGTAATAACAGCTTTATTTGTTTTTAACCCAACATTACCATTTGTCAAATTCCAATTACATGTTATAAACATAGTTGCATTTTCTCCTGGTTTTAACAAAATATCTGCAAGATTATCTGTTTTTGCTTGGTTATCTGTTACTACCCAAGTTGAGCTAGGTTCTATTTCCATTCCTTCTGGAATAGCATCTACTATTTCTGTAGCATATCCTCCTAATTCTCCAACATTTCTAACTTCAATTCCATATGTAATTTGTAATTTAGTTTTTTCTATTTTATTTTTTGGAATATCAATTTTCATTATTTCTTTATCATTTCTATCTTTTGTTTTTGTTATAACTTCATCATCTGTAATGATTTTTACTTCTTTAATATATTTTTCTATTTGTAAATCAAATTTCTTTTCCTTAACTGGCTCTTCTGGTTTTTCAGGTTTCTCAGGGTCTTCTGGTTCTTCCGGATCCACTGGATCAACTGGTTTTGAATTTTTTTCATTTAGCACAACTACTATAATTTCTCCATTTACCATTGAAATTTCAACATTTTTGTAATCTTGAGCAGAAATAGTTACTTCATATTTATTTGTTTGTGTATTCAATTTTTTGTTTACATCTAATTTAATAGTATCACTTATTCCAGTATATCCACTTGGTGCTGACAATTCTTTTATAGAATAACTATCTGTTCCTTCTTCTGAAATTGTTAATTTTCCAATTATCAATTTATCACCATATGAAGTACTATTTTTAATTACAGCTGAATTTTTATCTGTAACCATGTATTTCGCACCTTTTATAATATCTCCAGTTGTTGATTTTGTTACAATACTAAATCCAATTTCATCATATTTATTATTTTGACCTTTTACAACTTGTACAGTTATAACATTATCTTGATTTAAAACATTAACTCCATTATTTTCTCTTTCATATACATATATTACTTCAGTATCATTAGAATCAAAATTTCCTATTTTATTTATTGGATCATTACCATATTGAACATATGATGCAATATCTTTTCTTTGTGTTTCGTATACATCCCCTACATTTCCTACTAACACTGCATCTTCAGCTAGTTTATTTCCTTGTGTATCTTGATATTTTATAACAACTTTACCTTGAGCTGTTATTGTAGAAGGAGCTAAAAATTCGTATTCGTTTGAATTCACTCTTCCTATTTCAATACTATTACTAATATTATAAATATTACTTATCAGTAAAGATATTATAATTAGTATTACACATATTAAAATATATTTAGAATTATGCAAATAACTTTTCTTTTTAGTATTAGCATCTAAATTAAGTTCTTTATTTTTCATTATTACTTACCATTCCCTTCTTTAAGGAAAAATTTGATTACTATAAAAATTTTTTAATATTTAAGCTTCAAATTTTTCCTTTATACATTTATTATATATTTTCTTTTTATAAACTCATCATATATTTTCCGTTTACAAATTTATCATATATTTTCTTTTTATAAATTTATCATATATTTTCCATTTACAAATTTATCATATATTTTCTTTTTATAAATTTATCATGTATTTTCCATTTACAAATTTATCATATATTTTCTTTTTATAAATTTATTTTATATTTTCCATTTACAACATATTATATATTTTTTAATTTATAAACTTATCATATATATTTCATTTAATTATTCTTGTGTAACTAATTTAAAACTTTCTGATATAAATTCTTTAATAACATCATATATTGTAGTATCACCTGTAAAGTATGAATTTCTTCCTATTGCTTCTTTTATATTAGTTGTACCTGTTATTTTTGTTCCTCTTAATACACAATTAGTTAAAGTTACAAATGTATTTGTTGTTTCTCCAAATAATTGTCCACCATCTCCTACAATACCACCTACATTTTCTTTGCCTGTAATTGTTGTTGTATATGTTGCTGTAGGTGTTTCTTGGGTAAGTATTGGTGATTTTAATACACTTATTTCTTGTGTTTTATTAGCTGTATCTTTGCCATTTTTTGTGTTATTTAAATTGCTGTTTTCCACATTTTGTCCACCATTTTGGTTTGTATTGTCTTTTGTTTCATTTGTATTATCTTTTATTTCATTAGTATTGTCTTTTGTTTCATTTTCTAATGTTTTATTTTCTGAACTTTTCTCAGTATCGTCCTTTAAGTTGTTTTTTTCAACTTGTTTTTCTTCAGCAGAGTCATTTTCTTCGTTTTTTTCTAAATTTTCATTTATTGTACTTTCTGTATTTTTATCTATATCTTTTTCTGCATTTTTTTGTGTATTTTCTTCTACATTTTCTTTAACACTTTTTCCTGTATTTTCTTCTGTATTTTTATTATTCCCTTCTGTATTTTCACTATTTTCTTTTGTATTTTCACCATTTTCTTTTGTACTATCTGCATTATCATTGTTTTCTAATTTATTTACATTATCATTAGAATTATTGATTCCACTTTCTTCCTGATTTTCACTATTTAATACCACAGGGCTACCTACATATAATGTGCTTAAAGTAGAACTTTCTCCTTGTGTTTCAACACCTATAACTCTACAATTAACTATTTCTGAAACTGCAACACCTGCAATTCCACCTACACCATTAACACCTGAAAGAGTACATCCATTTACTTCGCAATCTTCTAAGTAAGTTTTAGTTGCTAACATATTTGAACCATGACCTACAATTCCACCTAATCCGTTTGCACCTTCCCCAGTTGATGTTACTGTGCTGTTAACTAAATTTGAACTTGTTATTGTGTTGTTTGCAAATCCTGCAATTCCTCCAGCAAATCCTTTTAAACTACTAATGTTTGTATTTTTAACATTACATTTTGTTATTTCACTACCACTATTGCATGCAGATGCTGTAATTCCACCAACTTCTGCTGTTTCTGAATTAGTTGATATTTTTGAATTTAATACATTACATTCTGTAATATTACTTGTTCCTAAACCTGCTATACCAGCAGCTCTTGAATTTGATGTTATAGTTACATTATCTACATCTATATTTTTAATATCTGATGTTGATAAAGAATTTCCAATTACGCCTCCTACTTCTGAAGAACTATTAGTTCCATTAACAGTAGTATCTGTAACTTTTCCTGATACTGTTACTAATTTTCCAAATCCTAATATACCACCTACATGACCATTTCCTGTTATATTAGAATTATTTTTTACATTAGAATTTGTTACATTAATTTGTTTTATTACTTCGTCATAATTTGATGTTGGAGCTGAATAATATGTCATTCCAACAAATCCACCAGTATTACCTGGAGTATTGTTTTGAATTACTGTATTATCTACATCTGTATCCACAATATTTGCACCATATGTAATACCAATTAATCCACCAACATGTTTAATATCTCCTAATGCTCCTGTTATTTTTGCAGAGCTATTTTTTACTTTTGAGTTATTTATATTTATTGTATTTGAGTTTACACCTACTAATCCACCAACTAATCCATGTGTTGATTCTGAAGAATATTTATTTTCCAATTTTACATTATCTACTGTACAATTATCAATTGTAGCAGTTGGATACATTGTTCCAAATAAGCCACCAACATTATCTGTAGAAGTTGTAATTGTTGAATTTTTAACACTATTGTTTTTAATTGGATTCTTAATATCACTAGTTATATCACCAATTAATCCAGCAACAGAACCATATCTAACATTTTTTGTAGAATTGTTGTTATTTATAGTTAATCTATTAACATTACAATTTTCTAATTTATTAATACTACAAACTATTCCATATAATCCACCAACAGATCTTGAATGTGAAGTTATATCTAAACCATCTACATTAACATTTTCAGTATTTACATTCATTATGCAACCAGAAATTCCACCTGCACTTTTCATAGTATCTGATGATGTATTTTCTTGACTATTATCTTTTAATGTAACATCTTTTATAATTGTATTTGTAATATTTATAGTATTACCACAAGCCATCACACCTGACATAATAGCTCCATTACCAATAATATTTGTTTTTTCAACTTTACAATTATTTATAATTGCACCATTACTACCATATGAATTTCCTATTAATCCAGAAGATGTTGCATTACCGCTATTTGTATCAACAGTAGTTAAGTTTGTTATATCACTATTTGTTACTGAACAATTTTCTACAACTGCATCTGAACTTAATGTTGTTGCTAAAATACCTGTTGCATTAGCACCTTTTGTAGATGTAATAGTAGTGTTATCAACATTACTATTTGTAATTTTTGCACCATTCATTACACAAGATGCAATACCTGCTGTACATGCCATTCCTGAATATGTACCATACTTACCTTCTGAATAAATTTCAGAATTGTATACATTACAATTATCTACAATAATTGATTGATATCCCCATCCTACTATTCCTGCTGTATTTGTTCCAGCACTTTCTTCTTTTGTCTTTTGTAATATATGGCAATTATTTACTGTACAACCATATAATTCTCCTCTTCCATAGAAAGCTGCACCAATACCAGCAATTACTGAGTTTGAACTATTTGTAGCATCTGAATATAAAGTTCCACCTTCAACTTTACAATTTGTAATTTTATATGCTTCACCAGTATATCCTTTATAACCTACTCCTAAAATTCCACCTAAATTTCCTGCATGTGTTGTAATATCTGTATTTATAATATTGCAATTTGAAATATCTCCAATTGCTTCATTATTATCTTGCATTCCTAATAAACCAACAACACCACCAATTGTTGAACATCCATCACTTGTTGAACCATTATTGTTTATTGTACAATCTAACACATCATTATTACTAATTTTAGATTTACTTAGACTCCAAGTTCCTCCTATTATTCCTCCTACATTACAATCATTTGCATAACTGCTAGTACCTAATGAAGATTCTATTGAAGTCTTATTTACTATATTATTATTAATATTAATATTTCCTGTCTCATATAATACACCACATATTCCACCAGATGCTGAGTATGTACTATATGTATCTCTATTTAATACATCACAATTATCAACAACACAATCAGTAATTGATATATTTGTAACTTCTCTTGAGCCATAAGCACATCCTACTATTCCTGCTGCTTCTTTTCCTTGTGTTTTTATATTTGAATTAGCAACTTTACAATTCATTATTTTTACAGAGTTCATATTAGACTGGTCGTTATATATTGCATATTTACACATATTACCAATAACACCACCTGTAGCTCCATAAGCATTTCCTGTAACTTTGCTTGTTCTATCTAAATCAACATTATTGATATTACAATCTTTAACTTCAATATTATCTGAACCAAGTAATCCTATAATTCCACCTTTATCACCAGCACATGTATCATGTATAAATATATCTTCAACATTACAGTTTACTACTTGGACAGTATCTGCTATAACATTTGCTATTATTCCTCCAGTATGACAATTACTTGATATATTTCCTTTGCTTTCACAATTTGTTATTTTTGTATAATTATCAGATTTTTGTGTTGAAATTCCATTTATTTTAGAATATTCACTTATGGTAGCATTTTTACCTAATATACCACCTGCAACACAATTTACATCTCCCCATGAATTACTTTCATTTTCAGCAATAATTTCACCTTCATTACTACATTCATCTATGAAAATTATACCATTTGCATCTGCTAATATTCCTGCAGAACATGAACCTGCAGTACCTGTTATTTTTCCTGTATTATAACAGTTGTTTAGCTTAATATCACATAAAGATTGTGATACAATACCACCTGCTGAACCATATGTACCTTTGCTTGTAACTTCTCCAGAGTTTTTACAGTTTTTAATTTCAATGTACTTATTTGTTTTCCAAGATTGTATTTCAGAAACTATACCACTAGCTTTACCAAAACCTATAGCTTGTACATTTCCTTTATTTTCACAATCTTCTATACTTAGGAAATCATGAGCTGTACCAACTATTCCAGCAGCATTCATATATGTACTATTAATTTCACCATTATTAATACATCCTTTAAATTCTGCTTTGCATGTATTAAATGATACATTTTCAAAATTTACTTTTGTGAATATTGAACCTGTTTGACTAGGAATGTTTTCTTCGCTTTCACTTGGCACATCTTCCTTATATTCATCATCAGATAAATTTCCTTTTTCAACACTTACTTTAAAGCTTTCTGTTTCACTATCCCAATATCTTCTAACTTCAAGTTTTATATTACCTGTTAATTTACTATATCCTGGTACTGTTTCAACTTCTTTAATGTAATATGTATCTATACCTAAAGTATTAATATCTATTGTTGCAACTTTTAATTTTCCATCAACAAGTTTTACATTTTCGCAACCATGAACAGGATTTCTATTTTTATCTAAAATTGTGTATACTGCACCTTCTATTAATCCTAATGTTTTTGCATCTATTGTTTCTAGTACTAATTCATATTTTCCTGTTGTTCTTGTATTTTTAACTACTAATTCAATTACTTTTTCAGTTTCGTCAAAATCAGCTGTTATATTTACTTCTTCATAATCACATGGTTTTACATATCCAACTAAACCACCAACATTGTAATTACAACATGTTATTGTTCCATTATTTGTACAATCTCCTATACTAATAGAACTTAATGCGCAACCTACTAGTCCACCAATATTTGAAGGTTTAACATCAACTGTACTATCATTTACTGTTTTTGTTGTTTGTTCACCTGTTACTGATGCATTATTAGTACAATTTTGAATTTTTACAATACCATTTTGATTTTTATCTTTATTTTCCTCATCATTATCATCTTGTGGTTTTACATATGGAATTGTATGTCCAACAAAACCTCCTATATTATCTGTTGATGCTGTTATTGAACCTGAAACTTTACAATTTCTTATAGTTCCTTTTCCCATAACACCTGCAATAGCACCAACACCAGAATAATTTGTTATTCCTGTTGCATCTTCTGCAATACCTTTTATATGAATTTGAACATTTTCTAATTCTAGGTTTTCAATAATACCATCAACATATCTAAACATACCAATTTCTTTAATATTAACATCTGAATCAGATGAATAATGCATGTTTATTATTTTATGATTATTACCATCAATAATTCCTTTGAATGGTGTTTGAATTGGTTCCCATTCAATATTGCTTGCATCAATATCTGACATTAATTTGTAATTACCATCTGCTTTGTATTCATAATTAACACCATCTATTTTTATAATTTCACCTGAGCCAATTTTTCTAAATTGTTCTGCTGTGAAAATAGGAATGAATTCATATCTTGTTGTATCTAGTCTAAAATCTAAAACTTCGCAAACAACTTTTACTGAATATGTACCTTGATTTTCATCAACTAAAGTTTTAGTTACAACTAATTTTATTTTAGTTCTTTCTAAAACAACATATCCTTCAGGTGTTGCAACTTCTTCTATATAATAAATATCATCACCTTCACCTAATGTTGTCATCATTCCAAAATCTAAAACACCCTCTTGTGTTGTAACACTTGTTTTTAAAACATTTCCATCTTTGTCTAATAAATTGAATTTTGCTCCTGCTAATAATTCTTTTGTATCACTATCAATTTTATTTATTCTTATTTTGTAATCAACTTTAATTTTTCCTTCTAAAACAACATTTTCAAAATCATCATCATCTTCTATACCTTTAATATATGATAAATTAGTTGATTGTTTACTCTCTTCTTCTTTATAATCTTTTGAAGGTAAAGCACTTATACTTCCAGGTGTTGAATCTGCATCTTGTGCACTTTGCTCTTCTATTTGGCATAATGTTAATAATCTTATTTCTTCATCTGTTGTTACATCAGAACTTACTTGTAATAAAACTTCTAATTCTTCATATTTTGGCGCACCTAATCCTATATATCCTTTTACACTTTTATTAGCTAAATATGTTGAAGATATTTTCCCATCAGATTCTTTTACCCATTTATATGTTGTGTTTGTTTTATTTGTTTCTACAAGCTCTAAGCTTTCAGGAATATACATACTAATTTTGTTTGCTGTTCCATCTGTCATTCCTTCATTATATACACGGATTTTATATGTTATTAAATTTCCTTTTTTTACTTTAATAGGATTTTTTGTATGTGCATATATAAAATCACCATTTTCCATTTTTGAAACAGGTTCTCTTGAATCTGTAATTTTTTCTCTATTTATTTCTGTAATAAATGTTCTTAAACTTAAATCTAAACCTGTTTCCAAGTTTTGAACACCTATAAAATAATCTTTAATTAATCTGTCTATTTTATAGGTATCAGCAGAATTTACATCGTAAATCCTTGCATTTTTCTCATCATTGTTTTCCATTATTACTAATTTTAAATTGTTATAATTGTAACTATTATCTACATCTATTTTAAATTCGAAAGAAGAATCACATTCATAATCACCAGTTGTCATTTCTGAAGATGTATTTACATTAATAACTTTTACACCTTGAGGAACAGATACATTTATTTTATGTGTCTCTCCTAACCAGTGGATTGTTGCAGTTTTATCATATCCTGCAAAATTTGTATTAACACTTACATTTTCTTCTGTATTTTCAATCCATATATCTTCAAACCCTTGAAATGAACCATATCCAATACTTGTTACATTTGGTCCTACAATTATTTTATATACATTAGTACATGCACTAAACGTATAATTTTCTATAGTTCTTACTCCACTTCCAATTCTTATTGTACCATCAATACTACTACATGTTGCAAAAGCATTTGCACCTAATACTGTAACAGAATCTGGTATTATTAAATCACCTTTTATTCCTGAACAACCTTGAAAGGCATAACTACCTATTGAATTAATTCCTTCATTTAATGTTAATGATTGTATATTTTGACAATCATAAAAAGCTCTTTGTCCTATACTTTTTACACTACTTGGAATAACTAAATTTCCTGATATTTTTCTATTGTTATAAAATGCATAATCACCTATTTGTGTTACTGTATCTGGAATTATTAATTCATTTGATATTTGTGAAGCATTATTAAAAGCTCGTGCACCTATTATCTCAAGTTTATTTGAAAGAGTTATTTCTTTCAATCCTGAGCAATTACCAAAAGCATAACTTCCAAGAGTTGTAACCGTATTTGGCATATTTAATTTTTCTAATTTATTACAATTATTAAATGCATAATTATTAATAATTTGTAAATTACTATTACTTCCAAAATTAATTTTTTTCAAGCCTTGGCAATTATAAAATGCATATTGCTCAATATTTGTTACAGAATCTGGTATATCAATTTCTGTAAGTGCATTAAATTTTGAAAAAGTATTATTACCTATACTTGTTACAGTATTTGGAATTACTACTTTTGTAATAGTTGTATTATTAGTAGTAGCTCCTAAAATATTTTTGCCACTTGCACTAGCACTTGTCGCAACACCTCTAATACTTGTTACTGTGTAACCTCCTAATGTTTCTGGTATAGTTAAAGTTCCAGATGGAGTACCACTAGCAACATATACATTTACTGCATTATTACCACTTATAGTATAATACCATGTAATACCGTCTACTTGTTCAGTATATCCTTTAACTTTGTAATTAATTGATATTGCTATAAATGCCATTAAACAAATTAGCAAAACTGAAATTAGACTTATGAATTTCTTCTTTTTCATTTTTCTTCTCCTTTGATTAAATTTTAGTTTGAATTCATTATAAGTATAAGAAAAATTTATATCAATACCTTGTTTTTGCAGTTTGTTTTTTTGTTCTGGCAAAACCTTTACGGAAACCATAATTAACCAATTTATATGTGTATATATTAAGTTTATATTACATTTTTAGATTTAATTTAATTATATAGGTTATTTTCCGACTTTATTTAACTTATTTTTTAACAGTTTAAACCTGTTCATCCTAGATTTCCGTAGGATATTTTAAAAAAATAAAATTTCACAAAAAAGAACTGTTCTTTTTATAGAACAGTTCTTTTTTTATGAAATCTTTTAAACTCTTGAATTCCCTAAGCGAAAATTGCTTCAAATTCATCTCCATCAATTTTTTCTTTTTCTAATAATACTCCTGCAACAGCATGAAGTTTTTCAATATTGTTTTTCAATATTTCAAGAGCAGTATTATAAGCATTATCTACAATAGATTTAACTTCTTCATCTATAATACCAGCTGTTTCTTCAGAATACTCTTTTCCTTGTGAAAAATCTCTTCCTAAGAATACTTCTTCTTGATTATTTCCTAACATTATTGTTCCAATTCTATCACTCATACCATATTTAGTAACCATTGAACGTGCTATTTTAGTTGCTCTTTCTATATCATTGCTTGCACCTGTTGAAATATCATCTAATATAAGCTTTTCTGCAACTCTTCCGCCTAAAAGTGAAACTATTTGTTCTAACATTTCAGATTTAGACATAAAAGATTTATCTTCTGTTGGTCTATACATAGTATAACCTCCAGCCATTCCTCTAGGCACAATTGAAATTTGATGTACAGCATCTTGTGTTGGTAAGAATCTACTTACAACTGCATGACCTGCTTCATGATATGCTACTAATTTATTTTCTTTTTGGCTTCTTACTCTTGTTTTCTTTTCAGGTCCCATAGTAACTTTTACCATAGCATCTTCTATTTCAGCCATATTAATTTCTGTTTTATTTCTTCTTGCAGCAAGTAATGCAGCTTCATTTAATACATTCTCTAAATCTGCTCCAGAAAATCCTGAAGTATTTTTTGCTATTGTCTTTAAATCTACATCTGACCCTATCATTTTCTTTCTAGCATGAACTTCTAATATTTCTTCTCTTGCCTTAACATCTGGTGCAGGTACAACAATTTGTCTATCAAATCTACCTGGACGTAATAAAGCTTTATCTAAAATATCAGGTCTGTTTGTAGCAGCTAAAACTATTACACCTTCATTTTCAGCAAATCCATCCATTTCAACAAGTAATTGGTTTAATGTTTGTTCTCTCTCATCATGTCCTCCACCAACACCTGCACCTCTTTGACGTCCTACTGCATCAATTTCATCTATAAATATTATACATGGAGCACTTTTTTTAGCTTGTTCAAATAAATCTCTAACTCTAGATGCTCCAACACCTACAAACATTTCCACAAAATCAGAACCACTTATTATAAAGAAAGGAACTCCTGCTTCGCCAGCTACAGCTTTTGCTAATAATGTTTTACCTGTTCCTGGATGTCCTACTAATAATACACCTTTTGGTATTCTAGCACCCATATCTGTAAATTTTTTTGGATTTTTTAAGAATTCCACTATTTCTTGTAACTCTTCTTTTTCTTCATCCACACCTGCTACATCTGCAAAAGTTATTTTGTTTTTATCTAATTCATTTATAGATTTTGCTTTACTCTTTCCAAAAGACATTGTTTTTCCAGTGCCCTGACTTCTGTTCATTAAAATAAACCAGAAGATAAAGAATATTATCAATATTCCAAATGGTGTTAATAAACCTAACACAACCATAAACCATGACTCAGATTTTTCTACTACATTGACTTGACCACTTTTCATAGGTTCTGTTAATGTATTCATAAAATTTTCGATATTTGGTATATTAACTTCTTTTTCTACATTATCATTTTTCAATTTTATAATTGCAGATTGACCAGATGAGTCAATTTCTACATTTTCAACTTCATTTGCTTCTATTTTTGTTACTAATTCTGAATATGAAAGTTTTCTATCACCGTTTTCTAAAATTGAAGAAATAAGTACTATGAAAATTATACCAATTATTAACCAAATTGCTAATGTTTTTATACTATTTTTCAAAATTTTCCCTCCTTATGTGTCTAAAAATCTATTAGAAACTATAACATAATTTTACCCTTATTTCAAGCCATTCATCAAACTTTCACATTACAAAATTCTACAAAATTTTTACTTCACTACGGAAATACGAAGTTTGTTTTTCTATTGTAACATAAAAGTAATATTTCCATCCTTAACAAGAACTTTTATGTTTTTATTTGGCGTTAAGTACTTATTCCCTATGTTTTTAGAACATAATTTAACAATATCATCCACATGGATTTTCTCAATTCCCTGTGTCGAACCTAAAACTCTTTGAATAGCTTCTAATACAATTCTGTTTTTTATTACATCATCTAATTGATTAAATTTTTTTAGATTTAGAACTATACTTTTGTTATTCTGCGTTTTTTCTTTTGATATCTGCTCTTTCTGCAATTGCTTTCTTTGTATTTTTTCTTTCTCTATTTGATTTTTTTGCATTTGCTCTTTCTGCAATTTGTCTTTTGCTATTTTCTCTTTTTGCATTTGCTCTCTGCATATTTTATTATTTTGCTTTTCATTTCTACTTTGTTGCAAATTTTCTAAATCTTTTTCTACAATCAACTCATTTTCCATAATGTTTTTTGCATACTTTTGAATAAAATTATTTTCTTGCCTTGATAAAATAGACAATTTATTTAATGACTCTATTATATTAGGATTAAACTCTTTTTTTATTTCAGGAATCAAAACATTTCTAATTTTATTTCTTGTATACACATTTTCAAAATTTGTTTTATCAATTTTAGGTTGTAATTTATTAACCCTACAATATTCCTCAATTTCACTTCTTTCACATTCAATAATTGGTCTAATATATTTATTATCTCTTATTGGCTCTATACCTTTAAGCCCAGAAGTTCCTGCTCCCCTAAAAATATTCATCAACACTGTTTCAGCATTATCATTTTCATTATGTGCAGTAGCTATTTTATTTGCATTAACAATATTTAAAACCTCATCGAAAAAATCATACCTAGCCTTTCTTCCAGCCTCTTCAGTTCCAATTTTTTCTTTATTAGATTTATCTATAACATCGATTCTTTTTATATAACACTTAATACCTAATTTATCACAAAAATTTTTAACATATTGTGTTTCTTCCTCAGCTTCTTTGCGTATCATATGATTAATATGTGCCACAACAATTTCAAAATTCAATTTTTCTTTTAATCCGTTTAAAATGTGTAGAAGGCATATTGAATCAGGTCCACCTGAAACACCAATTACAATCTTATCATTTTCTTGTATTAGATTATATTTCTTTATAGTATTTAATACTTTATTTTTCATTTTTTCCTCTTTCCATTATCTTTCTTTTACTTTTTTACAAATACACAAAAGGTATTGTCTCCTAGAAATTTAACTATTATTGTACCACGAATTTCATACATATGCAAGAAAAATCCCTCAACTTACATAGTTGAGGGAAAAAAGAGATTAATTCCATACGCGATAGAAAACATGGTTTCCTATCCGTTGTTTACAGGAGATATTAGCTCTTTTAGCATTTTCTTCTGCCGAACAATAATCCGGATTATAGAAGAACAATGCACCTCCTGTAATTTTTTTTGTCGGATCTGCGCCATTCAAAGCAGCTTCTACTGCCTTTCTGGCTTCTGTCTTCATCTTCTCCGACAAGTCCTCCCATTTTAATTCAGCTGTACTTGTATGGAATACTCCATCAGTTGCACTGCTGAATTGGTGTGGTTGGAAAATCACTCCATACACATCATTTGGGTATGCAGTGTTTTTTGGTTCCATACGGTTTAAAACCGTTGCAACCACGGCAGTTTTACCTTCGAATGACTCGAAACCTGCCTCACTGCAGCAAACCATTGTTAAAAGATATATTTCTCTTTCTGTCATATACCTTCCTAATCTAGTGGAGTACACCAAATTAGAATTAGGTGTTGCTGATACCTGGTTTGCTTTAATTTGCCCTGCAGAAGTTGCTTGCCTTGTGGTAGATGTAGCCGTAGTCGTTGTTGTAGTTGTTGTTGTTGTGCTAGATGTAGCCGTAGTAGTTATTGTAACCATTGTCTTGGATACATTTTCATCTATACTTGTTTCTACAACTTTGAAAGTAGGTGTATCTCCCAATTTATTCACTTTCACACCATATGGTGCACAACAAGTTTGAGCCCTCGCCTCAGTTTCCCTTTGGTCTGCCTCTACTCCCAAAAGGATTAGCCTTCCAGCTACCAATGTGGTCAGAAATACTAGAAAGATTCTGTCCCACCGAACTAACCGGCGAGTGTGTCTTCTGCTTCTTCTTCTTCTTTTGTTCGATTTCATTTTTTTAGTTTCCTTTCTTTTGTCTCTCTTTTTAATATTATATCAGGTTTTTTCCTGATACTTAATTATAGCACATTTTTATAAAATAATCAAATTTTATCGCGTAATTTCATATGTTGTTTTATCGCGCAATTTACATATGTTGCTCCAAATTAGCAAACTTCGTATAACTTCCCAACCAAGCCAACTCAACCGTACCAGTTGAACCAGCTCTATGCTTTGCCAAAATAACCTCAGCAACATTCTTTTTCTCACTATCCTGATTATAATAATCATCCCTATACAAAAACATAACAATATCTGCATCCTGCTCAATAGAACCAGACTCACGAAGATCTGAAAGCATAGGCCTATGATCTGGTCTTTGTTCTGGTGCACGAGATAACTGTGACAACGCAATTACAGGAACATTAATCTCTTTAGCCAGAATTTTAAGCGAACGACTAATTTCAGCAATTTCCTGCTCACGACTCGCCCCTCTTTTACTGCTTCCTTGAACCAATTGCAAATAATCTATTACAACCAACCCAATATCTTTTTCTAACTTCATTTTTCTACACTTTGCACGGATTTCCATTATTGATATACCAGGAGTGTCATCAATAAATATCTGTGCCTCTGAAAGAATTCCAGAAGCTTGCGCAAGTTTAACCCAATCATCATCTTCAACTTTACCAGTTCTTACCTTATTACTATCAACCAGTGCCTCACTACACAAAATTCTGTTAGCCATTTGTTCTTTTGACATCTCTAAGCTAAAAATTGCCACAGGAGTTTTAGCTCTTACAGCTGCGTTAGTTGCTATATTAAGTGCAAATGCCGATTTTCCCATAGCAGGTCTTGCTGCGACTAGAATTAAATCTGATCCATGAAGTCCTGCGGTTTTATAATCTAAATCTACAAAACCTGTCGGAACACCTGTTACATGTTGTTTTCTATTATACAGCTCTTCTAATTCAACAAATGTATCAACAAGTATATCTTTCATAGAACTATATCCTTTTTGATTTCTGCTTTGCATAACATTAAAAATCTTTTTTTCAGCATTATCCATCAATTCTTCTACTTCTTGTGTTGGATCATAACCTAGTGTTATTAGCTCATTTGCTGTTCTTATTAAAGTTCTTAATGTTGATTTCTCCTCAACAATTTTAATATATTTATCAACATTTGCTGTTGTAGGAACTTTTTCTGGCAACTCTGCTAAATATTCCAAACCACCAACAGCTTCTAGTTTTCCCATTGATGCAAGTTCTGATTTCAAAGTTATAATATCTATAGGCTCTCCTCTATTATATAGATTTAATATTGCAGAATAAATTATTTTATTATCTTCTCTATAAAAATCGTAATCTGAAAGTACTTCTATTGCTGATATTACAGCATCTTTATCTGTAAGCATACTACCTATTACAGCTTGTTCGGCTTCTAGGTCATGTGGTGGTACTTTATTAAAATCCATATTTATTACTTCCTTTTTCTTTATTCTTTTCAGCCACTATTTTCAGCTGATACAACCATTATTTTTCAACTATTTTAATAACTATTTTAATACCTATTTTCAGTTGTTTCAGCTATTTTCCTAGTCACTTCAGCCATTATTGATTAACAACATTTACTTTAAGATTTCCAGTAACACCTTCAAATAATTTAACAGAAATATTGAATACTCCTAAATTTTTAATATTTTCGTTTAAAACAATTTTCTTTTTATCTACATCAATATTAAATTGTTGTTTTAAACCTTCTGAAATTTCTTTAGCAGTAACCCCTCCAAAAATTTTTCCATTATCTCCTGCTTTAACTTTAATTACAACACTAATTTCTTTCATCTTATTAGCAATTGCCTCAGCATTAGCTCTCTCAACATCTTTTTTATGTTTTTCTGAATTCTTTTTATTATTCAATTTGCTCATATTTTCAGCATTCGCCTCAACAGCTAATTTTTTTGGAAATAAAAAATTTCTAGCATAACCATCACTAGCATTTATAACTTCATCTTTTTTTCCTACACCTTTTATATTGTCTAATAAAATTACTTTCATAATATCACCTTTTCTTAATTATAATTTTATACTATTCTATACTAAAATACGCTTTTTTTCAAGTACTCTGTTGGGATTTTCTGTTTGAATTTGTACCAATTTTCTAAAAATTCACAATGAAAAACTTAAAAAATAATAAAAAACTCATACATTAGACTTGGCAAAGTATTAACATAAAGTAAAAAATAAAATAAGAATCCTATTTTATGGCATGTGAAATAGGATTCTTGTTTTATTATAAAAATTTGATTTCATATTACATTATTATTTATAACTTTTCAATTTCTTCTCTTGTTAATCCTGTTAATTTAATTATAGTTTCAATTTCAATATTTTCTTCTAGCATCTTTTTCGCAATCTCGGCTATTCCTTCTTCTCTACCTCTTCTTATAGCACCAGCCATAGCAGCTGCTTCATCACGAATTGCTTTTTCTCTTAAT